>ERZ826396.2115-NODE-2115-length-18043-cov-3.710863_pt1 | contig 18043 bp, 25 predicted proteins | sample MGYA00519926_ERZ826396 | MGnify/ENA primary metagenome ERZ826396 (study PRJEB31778, sample SAMEA3449230) | human gut metagenome | biome: human gut; feature: human-associated habitat; material: faeces | place: United Kingdom | collected 2010/2012 ... | reverse complement strand
CTATAATTATTTATGATATTCTCACGGCAAAGGAGGTGTGAAATATGGTAGATGCTAGCAGCCCTAGTATTGATGTACTTATGAAGTTACTGCATGCAGAGGTGATTAAATTTCATATGATCACAGTTTATCAAGAGGAAGCATTAGTATTAGAATATATTTGGGATAACCTCGAACATCAATTAGTTAATGCAGGTATGTTAGAACGATTTTATGATTTAGATTAAACATTAAAAAAGAACTATTCTTTCAATATCTGAGAATAGTTCTTTCTATATATTATATGATATTATATGGAGTATTATTTAAGATCTTTTACGTTGCGTACATGGCATACTGTGCCTTTCTTTTTTTCGCAATGGCTCGTTCCGCATGCGATTCCGTTTTTATAGCTTAAAAAGCAATTGCGTGCACCGTCAGTGCCGATGGTAAGCGTCTGGTTATATCTTCCATGACCGCTACATTTAGTAAGCTTGTCTTTTGCGTATACATTAAGATAGCACCGCACACCTTTTTCCGTCATATACTCAACAACCGCTTTTATATTGGATGTTTTCTTTTCTTCAATTTTTTTGCCCATAACACCTTCTGCGATTGCTTTAGCACATTTATCTGCATCCCAGCGTTTTACATCATCCTTGTCGTCAACAAAACAGCATTCGATTAGCATTGCAGGTGCATTTGTGTTTTTCAACACATAAAGATTAGGGTTGATTTTTACTCCGCGGTTACGAATGCCTAAAGTCTTGGAGATATTAGCCGCAACACGTTCTGCGGATACCACTGGAGAGTTACTTGATTTATCATATATAAATACCTCAACACCTCCGGTATCGCCGTCACCTTTCTTATCATTACGTCCACAGTTTAAGTGGATGGATACATCGACATTAACATCATGTGCGTTGCACTTTTTAACAATGTTTGCAAGGTTAGCATTTTCTGTCTTACCTTTATCATCAGTGCAATCGTATACTGTATGTCCTTCTGATTTAAGTGATTTAATTACCTTGTCTTTGACCTTTCGGTCCTCTGTCAGTTCATCAAGTAAACTGTATGCTCCCGGCGCATGTTTATTGTGGCCACCATGAATATTTATTTTCATACATTATTTCTCCTTTTGGGTCTACCATTTTATAAAAGAGTGCCTTTTTTCAAGCACTCTTCGTATACTCTTTCTATATAGGCATACTCTGTATCGAGTACACCGTTTGTTATCTCATTGCGTTTGATAAGCTCATGATATTTCTCGTTAATCTCAACGATGTGATGAAACTCATCTTTCGTATGGTGTCTTCCGTTTCTACAGCTATTAGCAAAATCGAGTATTTCCCAGCGAATACGATCAATCTCATTTTTATCTACATCACGTTTTATATCTTGTAATTCTTGTTTGATTTCGCCATTTATCTGTTTCCCAACCCACTTTAGCAATCTACTTATAGGATTGATTTTAATAGGTACAATTTCAACAAGTGATATGCAGGCAACAAGTATAAGGGGCGAATATTTGACAACCATTTCTTCCATTTATCTTTCAATCTTTTCTTTTGTGAAATAGTAGGTCGTTACAGCTGCGATAGTGGATGATGTTACCTCTGTGGGTAGTTGTTTAGTTACCGCCATATAAGCAAACACTCCCATGACAGTAAGGGTCATAAGTGACTTTACTTTTAATAATAATTTTAGTTCTTTCATGTTTTTTCCTCGCTCTCTTTTCTAATAAAAAGGAGTATTTACACTCCCAACAGCTTTGTCAACTCGTTATACTCATCAATAGTGATACGGTCAGCCATTAAAAATACATCCATTTTAGATTTTGTACTTGTGATGTACGATTCCGTAAAAGCGCCTCGCGCTTTCTTAGCATCAATACTTTTGCTAAGCATTTCAAATGTTGTCATGATTTCCCTCCTTTCCTTTATCTAAATACCTAATTCTAGGCATGATAAACGATATTCGTAATCTAGTAATGTTTCAGTTACGCTTTCTTCAAACGATATACTAGATTCTTGTTTTGATAATTCAAACGTTAATTCTGGAAATAAATTCGCTTTTTCTTCCTCTTTTAATTCTGTAATTGTCATATTTACGTATTTGTAGTTATATCTACCGATAACATCATGTAACATATTATCAAAATAATTATATTTAGGGTCACTATAGCGTTTTCCTATTCCTTCATCAATGTATATCCAGTCTACATCAGATTGACCAATGGCATTAGAAATATCAACAATAACATCTCTATCATCTTTTTTTATAAATACTTTAATATTATCCATATTATCTCCTTTGTTAGAAATTTGATTTACCTGTCATATATGTAAAATGCATATTTAGACCAAAACCAACAGGTAATTTTTCGGGTGTTGTAAAGATAACTCTACCCGCTGTTGTAATCTCAACTCTGATGTTTTTACCCGCATAAGATATATTAGGATAAGCAGTGATATCAACGTTAGGACAGTATTCCGTTGGCATTGATAACGCCACTACGTAACCAGCGTTTGCTGGCACTTCTTTTTCCAATGTTCCAGAACATTTGAGGTATACTACCTGTCCGCTTCTATATCCGATTGTTACTGGATAAAAAGATGAGTTAGTCAATTCTATTCGATTTTGATTACATTGATTTTTAAGTTTATTATCCACTGTTGCTACAGCTGCATTGACTTGTGATGAATTCTGATAACCACTATCATTGGAAAACTGACTTAGTTTTGTAGGCATATCTGAAATTTGACTCTTTGTATGTGTATGTGACTTTGGTGTACGAGCATCACTTAAACGCGCATCGTTACCTTGACATACCGTATCAGCCGTAGCTCCGAAGTTTTTGTTGAATGCGTCGTTCTTAACGAATGCTGGTTCATATACTCCGCTATGATTGTGGTTTGATTCCGCCTTATCAGATAACTTAGAATCAATTTCATATTCCGTATAGTATCTATTGTCATGCGTATGGTCTGTCGGTGGATATGACGTGGGTTTATCGTTTAAATCGTTGTAAGAGCCTGAGAAAGCAACCTTTTTCAGATCACCTAACCACCTATTGATTTTTCCTAAAATCTTTGAAAATGGATCTGCGCTCTGAAGAGTTATTCTTTCTTCAATATCATCAATATCGCTTTTCAAATTTTTTGCATTGCCACTTTTATCGAGTTTTATCTTATCCAGATCATCTAATTCCGTCTTTAATGCGTACAAACCTCCACTATTGTTGACTGTGATATTTACATTATTGGCGATATAAAGTTCTAATCTTATCCGTTTATCGATAATAACATTAGAACCTGCGTTAATGTATTCTGCATCTAATCCAGCATTATCGTATGCATATAAAAATGTTTCTTTTTCATCTTGAGTTGCTAGTATGCCTATTTCTCTAAAATAATAACCTTTATCATTATTGAGATTAGATATATCTGCATCTAATTGTACAATATCATTATGTATACTTACAGTAACAGGCACTGCATATAACTGATGCACCAAACCAGTAATATCATTGAAAGATCCTGTATAATTACCATCACCAATAAGTAAACTTGTGAACCTTAATGATTTACCGTCTTGTGCATTTGCAAGTTTAATTCTTCCTGTCTGTGTTACTTGTAAGCCTCCAAATGCCATTTTAATTCACCTGCCTTAATTTTATAAATTCTCCATAATATGATGTATTCCCCAGATATAGTACTCCAGTATCTGGTTTTTCAAATATGATATTACATGTTAAATGAGATGGTTTATACCGTTTCAGCAATGACTTTATGAGATCCATATCAATGTCATGTTCATCATTTGAATAAAGAATCATTTCAAAAGTAAAATCACCATTCTCTACTACTTTGACGCCTAAGCCTGTCATGCTTTTCATAATATTTTCAAGTTTTTTGGGAGTCATAGGTGCTTTATGAAACATTGAGACTTTGATCACTTGTCGTCTTTCTTCGATTGTTGCCTTCTTATCAAATATGCCATACTGCTTTTCATAGTAATCTAAGGACCATGTTGCTGTATCCACATTCGTCTGTTTCTTGACATCATTAATAAATTCATTAAAAAGCCTTATTTCAGTCGCCAATGATTCAAATAGGCTTAGCACATTATGACCTTTATATATACCAGTACAATAAGACAACATTAATCTTGTTTCATCAGAGATATTAATACTATCCTTCATGAAGTATCACCATCCCACAAAGCGCCAATTGATTTTTCTCTAGTTTAATATTTGAAGCAGCGCCATTAAGTGTAGTATTATAATAATCTCTTACGCCTTTCAGGTGTTTAATTTTATCATTAACATCTGAAATTCTTATTATACTGATATTATCTTTAAATAATAATGATAGCTCTGTTGCTAAACTGTTCTTAACATCTTCTATATTGTAACCAACTTCAATTTCTACATTTGATGTAACATCGATTATAAAAGATGATGCCGGTTGAACATTAAGCTTTGGGCCTATAGGAGCCTTTCGTTGTCCTTCAACATCAGACATGATATATTCATATACCTGTTGGCATAAGTCTTCAGATGCAGGTAATCCAGATGCATCAACCAGAAATATATCGACCCATGCTGATCCATCATCACGTGCTGAAACAAATGCATTGCCAACTCCAGGAACTTCCATAGACCATTTGCGATAATCAAAATCACTTCCTATTCCACTGGCATCTTTGTTTTGATCCAACTCAATAATTCGTTGACGTAATTCATCGAACGTTTCTTGATCTGCACCTCCTTGAGTTGCAGCTTTATTTGTAATATTCTTGAAATTTGAATCAGGCGGATCGGCCAAGATGATTGTATTAGGCATTGTGTCACCGTTTTTTCCAACTTCTGTACATGTGACCGATACGTCAACACTTTGTTTTTCGTCAATAATATATTCGTTATTTGCTGAATAACGAATAGCTGGTGATGTATCTGTAGCTACCGTTGTAAATATCGTACCTTTTTTTATTTTAGTACCAGACGGACCTTCAACAGTAACAACTCCGCTAGATGGTACCCCTTGCCTTAATTGTAAACCTCGAAGATACGCGGAATTCAATAAAAGTGTATCTTCTTGCCACATCGGAAATATACTACGAATAAACTCTACACCATAATATTGATATGCCTTTGATAATTCAAGAGCGACAGCCATAGAAACATCCCATAATATTGACCCTTCACTTCGATCTAAATCATCAGGCAGTCTAGCAAGTATTCTTTCATTTATTTCATCATGACCACATCCATTACCTAAAAAATAAGGTGGCTCGAATGCTATACTCTCCATGTTTTAGCAACACCCCTTTCTGTTATTCCAAGTGAAAGGTCCACAGTGTCACCCTTTACACCTGTAATCGTAAAAGTAACAGTAAGCAAATCACTAGTATGATTAAATCTAAAATTTTTTACACTTTCTGTTCGCCCTTGTGGATCTGATAAAAGTGATTCAGTGATATTTTTTTCTAACAAGCTTTCTTGTTCTTTATAATCACTTACACTGTTCACAACTCTTAATTCTGTGCCTGTGCCGGATGAATATGCAAGATAATCAAATCTTTCTGTCATAAGCATTTTTGTGCAAAATTGTATCCATGCCTCAATGCCGCCAGCTAATTGAATTTTCCCAGATCCATCAAGCACAAAATCGCCATTTTCAAAATCAAACGCAATAGAGCTGAAATATCCAACGTTGTGCTTCTCTTCAGTCTCTTGGATAATTGGAACATCAAATGTCGGAAATAAATCTGGCATTTATTACACCTCCTTTGCTGGAAGAATGATATCCAATACGATAGCATCGTTGGATACCCACGCTACAAGAACACGGTCACCAGGTTGAATGGATCTCATTTTATCTGGCAACAACACATTATGTCCGTGTTCACCAGCAGTAGGGTGTGAATGACTTCCACCATCTTTTATTTCGCCGCCTTCCAACGAATGTTCATGTTCTCCTGATTCATCTGTTTCTTTAGAATCTAGCTTATGCTTATGTTTACCTGATTTGTTTATTTTTAACTGATCCATAACGTGAGTGTGATTACCGGCATCACCATGTGAGTGATCACCTGATGAATCAGTGCTAGTAAGCGTACTACCTGTAGAGCCAAGCGTGAGCTGTCTTAAAACAAGATAATCCGACTGCGGAATTTCTAACGGAAATGTATGGGTAACAAGTCCCATATTTTTTGTTATAGTTCCTATATCAAGCGAAAATTTCGTATTTTCATTACTTATCTGTTTTGTTTTCTCTTGCAAAACTTGGGCCAAAGAATTAAATCCTTTATGTTGATCTTCCATATGTTAATCACCTACTTTTCTGCATCTATGCTCATTGTTCCATTTACACCATCATGACTTATACTTACTACATACAATAATAATTCGCCAGTCGCTGCCCTTATACGGAATCGATCGCCTTTGTGCATATTCGGAATGTCTGGAGCTTCAACAACGATTTTCTCAATTGGTGATCCTTTTTCGTCAAATAATGCTTGTGCTTCTTTCTTGGCATCCTCCAATGTGGTGTTGTTATCCCTTGTGATGATTTCTTGCAAATACCCATATTGAGTTTTTCCAGTCATTTCATATTCTACCGTTGTTCTCTCATCATCTTCTTTTTTTGCCACGATTTGAATCTTAGTTATAAGACCGTTTAAAGACATTTTGTGTGTGAATGATATTAGAGATTTAGTATCATCAAATGTGTATACATCTGTATTGGTACCGCGCTGGTTAATACAAATGGTATCCTTATTAGTAATTAGTATATATGGCACTTTAAAATGAGCTTTTGCATCATCTAAGGTCCTCACGATATGTTCACTAATAGCTATGTTTTTATAGCTTAATTTACCATGTTGTATACTACCATAGTTATAGTTTACTTTCACATTCCACTTTTTACATATGTCTTTGACTATATCCGCGGTCATTTTACCAGATGAATAATAACTGTTGTCCTTTGACTTTTGTAAATAGATAGCTAGATCATATGATACTATGTTACACTCATTATCTGTCGTTTCCTTAAACTCCCATTCCCATACAACACCTCTGTACACTTCATCAACATCAGCATAAATAAGAATATAACTCATCAATGATAGTTTTGATGATAAATAAGCACCATCAGACAGTTTAACATTAAAGACGGAGATATTTACCCTTTTGGCAATTTCTCCGTCTGATTCACTAATTTCTAGTCCTGTAATGGCGTTTGTAATGTTGTACTTAATGCTTTTTCCATCAACTGCATAAACCTTGTACACCCCAGTTCTTACATTATAACTCATGGTATTGCTAATACCTCACCAGGAAAGATCCAATGGCCATGACTAGATGATGTAAAACCTCTACTTTTAGCTATTCTTTCAATCAAATCTTTATTAGTGTCATAAATTCTAGTATATCGTGTACCATCACCATAAAATTTGATAGCAATATTCCATAAACAATCACCACTAGTAACTGTGTATGTTTTTGACGGTGTAGGAGCAGGTCTTGGCTTTGGTTTAGGGTGTGATTTTGGAAAAGTAAATAGATTCATTTTTTCGTAATGTGATTCGATCACGATATCTCGTGCTTCGATACATGATAGTTTGTATTCATAGCTACCGAAAGCACCTTTTAATGTCGCCTCAAATTCATTGATATAAACATCATCGTTTATAGGAGTTTCAGTGATTAATAGGCGTAGTTTACACCCTTTCTTTCTCCATGAATCTAACTTAATGTATATGTCTTTAGGGTCTACATATGCACGTATAAACGGATAATTTGATAATGCCTTTCCTGGCAACATAGCTTCCCAAACTATTTCCTTCAAGTTGTTTCCAAAGGGGATTTTCACCTCACCAAGCTTGGCGATATCGTACGAAGCAAAGGAAGTGCCAGATGTTATGCCTATTTCTTCTGGCAACATTGGTATTCTTACTTTTTCATTCGTATTTAGATTCGTCAAATAAATGTCCATAAGTTACCTCCTATGCATTGCCGACAGGCATATTTATAAATACACGTTTCAATTCGATAGCTATTTTCTCACATAAGTCGTTTGCAATTGATGGTAAATTCTTTTTAAGTATCGCAAGAATGTTTTCAGGATCTGCATTCGTTAAATTGATTTCGAAATTAATTCCGCCAACATCTATTTGGATTCCATCTGTGTTATTTTTGATTTTAAACGATTCTTTAACACGATTCTGCGATCCAAATCCTGATCTTTTTACAAAATTATTAAAGAAATTGTTTTCAGATACTAGCTCACGACCTTTTTCTCCTACTAAAGCATCACCGGATGGAACATTCATACTACCATTAGCAAAAGCTCTGTTTTTAAACACAGACATGATTCTTCTTGAATCATGAGCACTATAAACGCGTTCGCCGCCTTTGAACTTTACAAGTTCTGGTCCACGCTCACCAACCCAATGCAATCCTGGTATTGCAGACGGTGTTCCAACGGCATATCCGTTTTTGGCATCTTCTTTACCTTTATCGTAATTACCTGTCGCTTGATCCCATTTTTCTCCTGCCCAATCACAAACATCATCCCACCAAGATTGCGCGCCTTTTATTACATCATCAACCCAATTACCTATACTGTCAAAAAAATCGGCAATTTTTTTGCCGATAGAATCAGCCCATTCAGGGATTTTTTCAGTCACAAACTCATTTACGCCAGTCCAAAACTCGTCCCACTTTTGTGGTAATGTTTCTGTAAACCATGTATTAATTTTCTCGCCAGTGTCCTCAATCCATTGAGGAATAGTTTCCGTGAAAAAAGATCCAACTCCTTCCCAGAAGCTATCCCAAGCTGGAATCAAAGTATTATCCCACCAGTCACACAAATTGTTCCATGTATTCTCAGCCCATTCTGGAACAGTTTCTGTAAAGAAATCTCCTACACTTTCCCAAAAATCATTCCAAGCATTAGGCAATGTCTCAGTAAAAAATTCTTCAATTTTCCCTATACTATAACCAATAGCATATGGCACAGTTTCCGTGAAAAAATCACTAACACTACCCCAAAAATCATCCCAAGCAGGGATAAGAGTGTTATCAATGAAATCATCAATACCTTTGCCGAGATCATCAATCCATCCTGGAATTGTTTCTGTAAAGAAAGAACCAACGCCACTCCAGAAGTCGTTCCAACTTGGAACAACAGTATTGCTCCACCAATCATCTACTCCATCTTTCAGATCATTTGCAATAGTCGGAATGGTGCTAGTGAAAAAATCACCAACGCCACCCCAGAAGTCGTTCCAGGATGTTGGTACTGTTTCTGTGAAAAATTTTGCTATACTGTCTTTGGCATCATAAAGGGCACTGGCTATATCTTCTCCAAAGTTATATCCAAATATACTACCTATCAAGGTACCAAGTGTACCTCCAATTGCAGCGCCAGGAGCTGCTCCAACACCACCAAATAACGCACCAATGCCACCACCAATTGCGGTTCCTAACTTGGCTCCAGCAGCTCCTCCAGCAGCGCCACCCGCAAGGCCTCCACCTTGTTTGACAGTTTCACCAACTTTGTCCTCAGCTTGCCAAATAGCAGCACCAGAAAACAAAAGAGACAACCAATTTCCTTTTAGTAAATTTTTAGCCTTTCCAACGTATGGAGATATTTTAGAAGCTGGTTTAAGTAATTTAGTTCCAAAGTCGTCAAAGAAATTGCCCGCTTTGCTAAACATTCCCTTAATTTTGTCTGCCCTAGCAAGATTTTTAGCGGTTTTACTGAACGTTTTTTGGTACTCAGCTACGGCATTTGATCTTTTGGTAATATCAAACAAATTAACATTTTCCCAATATTTTTGATATTCAGGACCTTTTTTTGATGCTAATGATATACCAGATAAAACTTCAGCATCATTTTTTATGCTGTTTAACCCCACTTTTGAACCAAATGATTCCTTTATCCAATTTAAAAATCCTCCGCCTTTTTTTGTTCCAGCAGATGCAACATCATCTGCTGCATTAACAATACTTGAAGCTCCTTTACTTGTGAATATCTTCTTACCTAAGCCTTGGATCAGTTTTTTTTCACCCAATTTATAGGCACCGTAGCCTAGTATAGCGGTGTTTACCCATGATGAGGTTGTTGGTGATTCACCACCAGGTAAAATTTTTGAAGAATCTTTCATCATATCTTTTAATTTCCGTAATATGGCCGATCCTACAGTGCTTGGATCAAAGCCTTCCAAGAATCCCTCAGCAAAAGCTTTTCCAACTGAAATACCTCCATCAACAACCGATGAAGTATCTGCATTGTCAATTCCTAGAATGGCAAGAATTCCACCTTTTAAAGCGCTTCCTAACCCATGGCCGATTTTATCTGCAGCATCAACACAAAATGCTTGTCCTTTGCTGTTCCACCATTCTGCAAATGGTGTGGCTATTACATCACTCCATAATATTTTGATTTTACCTCCAAGATCGGCGTTTTTAAATTCGTTTGAATTTACCGTTTCAGATATTCTTTTGAAAGTTCTACTTGTCCATCCAATTACAGATCTTGAAATGGCGGCGGCTTTCTTTTCAACTGTATCTCCAATTTCATTGATCAGATCTTTGTTTTCTTTTCGCCACTTCCGGAAATCTTGCAATATAGGAGTGATTCCAGCCGCCAAGCCAGAACCAATGCGTTTTGTGAAGGTGTTATTAACAAATGATTTAACACCTAAAAGCAAGTTACCTAGGTTATCAGACATTTTTTCCATCATGCCATTATACTGCTCAAATTCTTTTGTTGCTTGTTTCCATCTGGTATCCATGTCTCCAGGAGCTTTAGCTAATTCTTCCAATCTTGCTCTAGCCTCTCCAGATATTGCACCCATTTCCTGTAATCTAGCAGTAGCTTCACCAATAGAATTGTGATTTTTTATGCCATCATAAAGACGACCGAACCAAACAGATAACTCTTGGAAGTCTTGCTGTGTACCAGCTGCGACATCACCAATCAATCGCAAACCATCACCAGTAGAAAGTGCATCTCCAGTAAAAGTTTGTAATATACGTGATGATTGATAAATAGCATCACGTGTATAAGGCGTGGATCCTGCAAAGTCTGTAAGTTCATCAATTCTTTTCTTTGCCGCATCTGCTGAACCTAAAAGCACCTCAAATGCAGTTTCGAGGTTTTGTGTTTCGATTTCAGCTTTTAGTGGTATTACGACTGCGCCAGTGAATCCGGCACCAAGGCCAAGCAAACCAGCAAACGAATTAAATACGCCCATTATCTTGCGCAATGGAGATGTTACTTTATCAACAACAGACATGCCAATAGATATAGTTTTACCAGCGAAGCCTTTAACAGAATCAAAAAGGCGCCCGATTTTGTTCTGCGCCCTTTCTGCTTTGCTGGATGTTTGTTCCAAAGAAGTGCCAAATCGATCACTAGATCCTACTGCACTTTCCATTCTACCTTTGGTTTTTTGAAGTGATTCACCATATCTGTCCACATTCTTTGCCGCGGAATTGGCATTTTGGGAGGTTTGATCGTCGAATTTTGCGACAATCTCTATCACGATTTCTTGCTTATCCATCGTTATTTTCTCCTGTTAACACACGCAGGATTTGGTCTATTGCTTCCTTTTTTTCTTCCATATCTTTTACGATGGAAGCATAAATAAAGGCCTGAGTACCTCGAGACATCTTATCTATATCTTCTTTGAGCAAGCCAGTTTTTAGGAAAATTTTTGAAAGCAAATAGGTTTTCCCTCCTGCGTCGATTAGTTTTTTGCGTATTCTTCTGGTGTTACATCTGCATCGAAACCAGCTAATTGATCAATAATTTCACAGATAGCTTCTTTTTCGCCCGGCTTTAGTACAACATCAATCATAGTAATTCCGTTAGGAACATTTAATGCTTCTTGCATCTTTTTGTTATCCCAAATATTAGCACGATCTTCCTCCACTGTACTGTAATAGATTTCCAGGCTTCGCAATTTTGTGTAATCTACCTCCCCATCGATTTTTGGTAAGCTCTTGCCTCTTGGATTAGGAATTTTCTTTGTGCATTGTTTTCTCCATCCCTTCGCTTCATCTTCGCTAAAACCATGCACGCTAAATGTAAATAATCTTTTACCATTTCTTTTGATTACAACTGGTTGAACTTCATTGTTTTTAAAATCTGCTGCTTCCATTAACCCGGCAAGTAAAGATTCTTCGTTTTGTAGGATTTCTTCTTTATCGATAATATTTTCTTTGGTATTTGACATTTTATTTTCTCCTTTTTTTATTTAAACATTGACATCAATTCAGGTGTTGCATTACAGCGAAAGTTCCATGCACGTTTAATGGTATCTCCAGGAGTAATGCTCATTAGGTCAACGGAACTATCTGGTATGAGATTTTTAAAATACTGACGTTGAATTTTCCCATCACGTCTTGTAAGTTTGCCTTGAATCGAAAATTCTGGTGCAATCCCAGAACCCATTGCAGCATATAGATCTTCCAGCAATAAGCTATCATCCACAACCGTTTCTGTGAGTGTAACTGTGATGGACATACCTGCAGGTATACCAAAAGTTTGATATGATCCAATCGGCTGATAATCGACGTTTGTATTATTCAGAGTAGCTTTAAAATCAATTGCGCTGCCAAATGTTTTGTTTTTTCCTCCTCTACCTGCGATAAAGATTTCTGCATCCTTACCAGTTACAACGTTTCTCCAATCTGTTTGTGCTTGTACATTCATTTTAACTTACCTCCTTTAATTGCCTTCATATTTGAATCCATATGCAAGCATGATTTTTTCCATGTTATCCAGATCATACGCATGAATTTTAAACCATGATGTATCTCCACTAGGGATATTTTCTGCATCAATCTCCATCATGCTTTCAGATCCGAGTTTACCTTCAGCAATCATTTTCTGAATTTCATCATTCCCAATCTGAATAATATTTGCTCTTCCATCATCATTATTTGGTATATGGGCAAGGACTGATTCAACACGATTGTTAAGGCGCTCCATCAATTCAAAGCGAACTTTTAACCGTTTGATTTTCTTCCATCCTTCATCGTCTTCTCCAGTTGGACTTACAAGTGTAGTTATACCGGCATCTACACAGATACCATTAGTAGATTCACTGAACACGATCATCCCATTATTAATCGCATCCTCATATTGAGCATTTGTCAAACGTTCAGTGATATTTACTGCTCCAGGTATTACTTGATGCGTTGCACTCTCTGTAGATTTCATAGAAGCAAATCTACCCGCAAGCAACGCAGCTGCTTTGTATCCTTCCAACAATGTATCATTAGATAATGTTACACAATGACCAACATAAATGACTTTTGGATTGTTATATGATTTTGCATGAGCCAGTCTACCCGAAAAATCAATTGTAGATTTTTCTCCAATAACGCAAAAAGATAACTTTCCTTCGTTGTAAATACGATCGATGTAAGAAGCTAATAACAAATGTACTGCGTTATCTTCTGTATCAACACAAATGGTATTAAAAGCATATGCCTCTAATTGTACTAAAGCAGCAGAATAATCATTATTGGTGATAACAGGATCCCTTCCTCCAGTGAAACTCTTTCCAGCAAATGCTTCAACTGTTCCACTGCCTGTATAATTGTTTTCCTTTTCAAAAGCTAAAAATTGAGAATAATTAAGACCACTTTCCAATGCAGCAACATCATTATCTCCAACAACTTGTAATTCGATTTTTTCTAGTTCCGAGCCATTTTCATAAATAATAAGAATTTTTGTATCTTGAGATCCGAGCTTTGTCTTGTATGCGCATGATAAAGCACGTGCTCCAACATATTTCAGTTTCAGCTTACCAGCAGTTTTGCTTTCCTTGTCTGTAATGTTAATGAATCCACATTCTCCATCGGATCCCAAACGTGCTGCAATAACTTTTGTTGCACCACCTGAAAAAGCATATGTTACAGCATCGGTTGTTCCAGTTGTTCCATAATTTTTTCTAAAATCTTCAGCACTCGTGAAAATCTGTGGCTCTAATGGTCCAAACGATGCCTTGAACAGCACAGCGCAAATGCCATTTAAATAATTACTAACAGTTCCGCTACCTTCGTTAAAATAGCGTTGGTAAACGCCCGCACGAATAGGTTGTTCACCTTTTTTAAATAACATTCCCATACTAGATTACCTCCCTTTTTAGAAATGCCTGTACGTAAGTGTTGGCACTATTTAACGTAAAGGTTTCTTTGCCAGTTAATTTAAGCGCAGCAATCACACATTCAGGCGGAATGCCTAAAATTTTACTTTCGACAATTTCATCAATTGTATATTCGGAAGTATTTGTTTTTTCTTTTTTTACTGAATTTTCATTTTGCTTCATGCACTTTACCTCCATTCAGTTTTATTCATCGTGCCATCATCCGATTTTGTCGGAAGGACACCATATTTTCCGCTAACATCGATTTGACCAGCTTGTAGTTGGTCACTAGCGGAATTGAACTTAATATCGTCAATTAAGTAAGGCGATTGATCATCCAATATAAATTCAAGTTTAACCATTAAACTTTCCACGATTTTTCTGATGTGTTTCATACGGGCATCTATGTTGGGTGATATTACATGAATACGTAAAGATTCCAAAAACCAATTGGCATAGAAATTGCTTGATTGTATATCAATGAATTTTGAAGTTTCTCTCACATAGATGGCTGGTGAATCATCACTCGCAATCCATGTTTCACCGATGTTGTCAATTCCTATTATTTTCGCATTTGGTACAAAACGCTTTAAAAATGTACAAAGGCCTAAAACAGGATCAGGAGTAAAAGAAAATTGACTAGGAAAGTACATAGCATCAAACGATAATGTAGTGCCATAAGCCTTGGGCTTTTCATTAGCCATTACAAAATCATCTACAGACTTCCAAATAAGGCAGATAGTTCCTTGATCTTTATCAGAAACAAAAAGATTAGTAAGGCATTCTATTACACGCTCTTGTACATCAATAAGATCATGTCCACAATCATCAGTAACATATATATTTACATATAACTGTCCTGCCAATCTCCTTTCAGTATCCGCTTGTAATTCCAATGTATAATCGCAACGAGGAAATTGTTCTTTTTCCCATCCCTCATCAACATCAGAAGGTGCTTCTTGATAGAAAAATGCTGGCTTACCATAATAAGTTGCTAGCAAATTTTTTATACTATCATTTTCAATTACATGCTTATAGATTAGTTCTTCAAACATAATTATAAATATGGCTCTTTGTATATAGCCAGCACCTTTCTTTTAGCCTTATCTATGACTTTGTCATGATATGGTCGAGGTTCCATGTTCTTAGTACCTTCTTCCAAAATTTCTCCAAGTAGCCTCTTCTTTTTTCCTTCTGTCCTTGAATTACTTACTGTTTGTGCTTTATACACTGATTTGTTTCCTTCGACATCTGTAGTGGTTCTTCTTTTCCAAGATTGTCGGAATCCTCCTGTCCTGTTGGCTGGGGATTCTCCTGGAGCTGATGCTTGATATTTTTTGTAAATGACTTTGGTTTTACCTTTTCTTTTTTGGATTTTAGTTTTTCCAGTACCGGGCATATTGTAAATCCTACCCGCTCGTTTGCCTCGTAAAATCATCATCGTGGCGTTAGTCAATTCATTTGCAGCTCTAAAATTACGTGAATCCATTTGACTTTCTGCCTTTTTAACTGCATTCTTGGTGATTTCGATAATTGACTTACCAGCATCTGAAAAAGAGTTTACTTTTACCATCACCTATCCAACCTTTCTTCACAATAAAGGATATTAAAAAAGCCAAGTTCTCCAGGATCATCTTTTCCTTGGATGAATAGTCTCCTATCATCAAGTAACAATAGATCCTCTGCCTTGGCTTCTGTAATTCCTTCAATGACGACGGTATGAGTTATTGGATGATCAATCTTTTTCCATCGCTCGACATCTTTTTGACTTGCCTGCGCAATGGTTCCACTAATTACACCTATAGGCTCATACTCCTTGGAATCACGCTTAGGCTTGCCTTTTTGGTCAATTCCTGTCTTGATTCTTTTGATAACAAATTCCTTGATTTGTTGACCTGGAATGAAATTGACATTATTCATTTTCGTGCCCCTTGTTATCATGCATACCAAATCGGAAATAGTGCCCACCATCTTCACTATTACAATTTGTAACATTTTTATTTAAGTTGCAAATGGAAGATGCATTGATTTTCTTTGATTCTTTCACATACATCGCATCCCAGCGCTTATACTTTTGAGATAGCTGATATGACATTCCGGAAATAGAAAAATCAACTTGATGGCTATATTTCATTGAAATAGCTTTAAGGCACATGACATAGGCAAGTTTCCAGTTTACTGCGTATTTTTTGATAATGGCATCATATTCTTGATCAGACAAAGCACACGTTTTAGTTCCACCAGATACCTCTGTATCTCCTAATTCAAACCGCATCTGATCTTTGCCACCATCACAAATCATTGTAGGATCATACGTATAATTTGGAGTTGCCATCGTTTCATCCATAAAATTAGTTTGTCGCCAGCGTTAATGCTTTGGCGATTTCTTCTTTTTTCATTCCACTATCAACTGGCAAATCAATTACCTTTGAATATTCAATAAGTTGTTCCTTTTTGAACTTCATGAAATCTTCAATGGTCTTTGCATCATCAAGGCTCGTTGTGTACTCATTATTATCATCAGAAATATCACTTATTTCATCAATGGCATGTTTGTTATCATCAACGATCTGCTCATTATCTTCTTGTGGGAAAGTTTCGTTTATTTCACTTGATAGTGTCTCGGAATTGGAAACTTTAGCAATTAATCCCATGTCAATGAGACGTTGTTCTGATTGTTGTAAGATTTCATCTGCTGGGACAATATCACCGATATAATACTGTTTGCTAAACTTAACCGGCTTTGTAGCTACATAGGACATATCTAAACCTCCTTATCCAACACATTTTGTTAGATAGCAAGCAAGATCCTGACATGTAATTTTCATGTCATTGGCCATTAACCCTTCGATAAATTCAGAATGGGTTCCATTCTCGCCATCCCATGTTGATACCGCGGCAAACTGTCCACCGCCTAAAATATCCCATGCGAAGATATATCCAGCAGATGGTGTGTCAATGGTAGGTGCATCAGGGGCATATAACAATAATGCTCCATCTTCTTCACAAATGTATTGCATGTCTGCTGGTTGTCCTTCTTTTGCGGCATTGTAAGTAGATGATAAAACAACAACTTCTTTCAGACCAAACAGTTCCGCCAGAACCTTTTCATTGATTTTGGCCGGATTTGTGCTGCTACCACTATACTTCACGCGTTCAAGGATCATTGGGTGATTTTTTAGAACATCATATGTCTTAACACCTAAACCAAGTTTGTTTGGTGCACGACGACCTTCTCGTTTGATTTTTGTTTTTAGCTCATCAAACAGAGTGATAGGATCACTGTTCGCGTTATCAAACTGAATAAACTGTTTATCACCTGGTACTGCTGATACTCCAGTTAGTTCATTATCCCAAACGCCTGACTTGAAATATTTCTTGGCGAAGAGATTATCCAAATGAATATTGATTTTTTCATTCATCACTTCGATCTTTCCGCGGCGTGGATCAATTACTCCAGGAGCACCAGCACGTGTATAGTTCTGTGCGCTTAACTGATCAAGCCCAAGAATGATTTGATCGACCTTGCAACTATATGTATCTTCTGACTGATCATAAACAGTTGGAGCCACTTTACCAAATGCTGGCTTACGTTGCATATCATCGCGTGCTAAAGATGCCTTATCAAATACATAATAATGAGCTGCTGATAAATCTACTGGAACAATCGGAAACAATCGTGTTGCTCCATAATCTGCTGGATCCTGAAAATGTGAAATAAGCAAATTTGTAAGATAAATATTTGGCACAAAGGATCCAGAAGCAATTGCCTTCCGAATCTGTTCTGGTGTTGAAATACTTAATGTCATTTTCTATTCCTCCTTTACTTTCCGTTGTGTGTGATTAATACTTTGATCACATCATTTGCCGCGGTTGCAGTCTCAAG
>ERZ826396.2114-NODE-2114-length-18056-cov-3.660630_pt1 | contig 18056 bp, 9 predicted proteins | sample MGYA00519926_ERZ826396 | MGnify/ENA primary metagenome ERZ826396 (study PRJEB31778, sample SAMEA3449230) | human gut metagenome | biome: human gut; feature: human-associated habitat; material: faeces | place: United Kingdom | collected 2010/2012 ... | reverse complement strand
CCCTTTCCAGTCGGTAAAGCTGTAGAAAATACCCTGAAGAAACGGTATGGTATGGAAAATAAAGAACAGAATCATAAACGGAACCACCATAAAATAAAACGCTTTGTTGACAGTGGATTTCTTTCCGTGTTTTTTCTTCATTCTTCTACCTCTTAGTTCACGTTCAATGTGTCATAATCTGTATCCAGCTTCTTTAAAGTAGCTGCAATATTTGCAGAATCGTCTTTGCCGTTTTCTTTTTCCAGGAAGAAATTGGACAGTGCTGCACTTAAATCAAAACCGCTTGGATAGTAATGGTCTGGGAAGTCTACTACATTACCGGCTTCAATGTCTGCTTTTACACCTGCAACGCTTGGATCATTCTGCTCTACACCTTTTACTGCGGAGAAAGCAAACTGTTCATCTGCATAAAGCTGTGCGTTTTCTTCCTGTACCATAAAGCTGATGAAGTCTTTTGCACTGTCTGTGTCACCGCAATTTGTTGTAATACCCAGAAGCACATCCACGCCGGAGGTTACTTTGTTTTTCTCTACATCATCTGTAGCCGGGAATTTAAACTGGTCAATGTTGACATCTGGATTTGCTTTTTTGATTTCTGTAATCGCCCAGCTTCCGTTCATCATCATGGCAGCTTCACCTGCTGCAAATTTCTTGTTTCCGTCATCATAAGAAGTTCCCATATAGTCTTTCTGTGCGTGTTCTACCAGCTTCAGATAATTTTCCAGAACTGCTTCATGAGTACCTTCAAAAGTTGCTTTTCCTTCTCTCTTATCATTGTAGAAGTTTTCCGGCTGCATAACCGGCGCCATAGAGTTCCATGCCGGAAGAATGGTCCATGCGTCTTTAAAGGTCAGTTCAAAAGGTGTTACTCCTGCTGCCTCTAATTTTTCACAGACTTCCATTAATTCAGAAAATGTAGTTGGAATTTCAATACTGTTTTCTGCAAAAATATCTTTGTTGTAAATAATTCCAGAAGAGTTTGTTGCATAAGGAACACCGTAAGATTTTTCTTCCTGGTCTTTGTTCAAAGCATACAGCATATTGATGTAAGATTCGTTAATATTGTCCAAAAATGCTTCCCCGGATAAGTCTGTCAGAACTCCTGCAGACTGCAGCTCCGCGTAGTTGAAGTCACCGCCCATAGCCACCATATCGGGAAGGTCGTTCTTTGTCATGCGGGTTTTCAAAACCGTACCTGCGTCTGCCGGCTGTGTTAATTTTACAGTTACTTTATCCTGCGATTCATTGTACGCATCTACTAATTTCTGTAAAGTTTCTTTATTTTCTGTCTTTGTACCGAAAAGTTCCAGTTCTGTCTTTCCGTCTGAAGTCTTCTTTGTTTCTTTTCCCGTTTCTGCACTTCCGCCGCTGCAGCCAGCCAGCAGACTCATACCCATCATTGCAGCAAGTCCAAGTGCTGTTAATTGTTTCCCTTTCATAAAAAAATCCTCCTTATAATATTCCTTTGGGGTCTCTTGCCCTCTATCTGAAATTTATTATAAGGAGAATGGCTTTTTTTCGGTATAAATTATCTGATATGACGAATAAAAAATTTCTTACTGGTTTCTATATTGCTCCGGTGTCATAAGATAATGCTTTTTAAAGGTTTGTATAAAGTAGGACACATCATTATATCCCACACAAAGCGCCACGTCACTGATTTTCAGTCCGCTTTCTTTTAAAAGCTCTGCGGCTTTCTGCATCCGCAGTTCTATCAGATATTTGGAAAAGGTCTTCCCGGTCTCTGCCTTAAAGAGGCGGCTTAAATAACTGGGATTGACAAAATACTTGTGAGCCGCCAGTTCATTGACCGTAATGTCGTGCTGATAATTCCACTCCAGATATTTCAGCAAGTCTTCTATAATGGAAGATTTCTGTCCTTCCCCCTCCGACACATCAGAAAGCAGGTCAAAAATATAGCGCTGCAGTTCCTCCATAGAATGAAAGGCGTACAAATCTGTCTTAAAATTAAACAGCAGATAGGAACTCTTGTCCGTCTCTCCACTGTCCTGACCTCTTTGAATGGTATACACCTTGTTAATCACATTCATAATCTGAATCAACGAAGTGAAAAGGGAATAAATACTGATTTCCTCTCTGTTTTCACACTGCCGGAACAGCTTTCGCGCCATGTTTACTGCGTCTTCTGTCCGGTTTTCTGTCAGACACCTCTCCAATTCCATCTCCTCTGCCTGGGAAAACAACTGTACCACGTTCACTTCCGCTTCGTAGCGGTATATCTGCTGCTCCGGCTGCAAAAGCCGCTGGTTTATGGCATATACTGCCTCCCGGTATGCGCCTGCACCCTCTTTTGCACTGGTTTCTGTTCTTTCATGGCACTGACTGACGCCCAGCTGCAATTCTGCCCCTGTTTTATTCCAACAGGAGACCAGTTTCTTTCTAAGAAGCGCCTCTGGCAATTCCTTTCTGTCGTCAGCTTTCAATATCAAAATAAATTCCTGTTTGGGATAAAAATAGGCTGCACTGCTTTTCTCTTCCCGGAAAATTCCCAAAATGCTTTGAATCTCCTCTTTGGACAACTGCTGATTTCTGCTCTGAACCGCCGCAAGATACCAGGCATCCTCCTCCATTTTCTGAAATAAGTCCCCCAGAATCTCTTTTGCCGCTGCCTCGTTTTCCAATATATGAGAAAAGTCCATGAACTCTCCCCTGCGAACCGCCAGTTGTTTCTCTATTTTCTGCCGCAGCTTCTTCTGCTCTTCTTCCACTCTCTGCACTGCTTTTTCCAGTTCTTCTTTTTTCACCGGTTTTGTCAGATAATCCTTCACTCCATAACGGATGGCCGTAGCTGCATAATCAAAATCTGCATATCCACCGGCTTCTATAGTCGCATAATTAAATAATCCGAAGCGATATCCCATGAAATGCGGAAGCGTATATGCCATCTGCAGAGTATCACCAATCCGAGACCACTCTTTTCCGTCCAGGCTATAAAAGAATACCGCTTTATCCGTCTTCTGTTTAAAGTCCATATCTGCACGCAGATAAACTCTCTCTACAGAAGGATCAAGTGCTACCCGTTCGATCTCATTTCCATTTGGGTTATCATCACTTTCCGTCTTCACCATAACCAAATATTTGGTTCCGCCTTCCATCTTGACTCCGACGTATCCATAATGCTTTTGGAATGCAGCAAGGCCTGCTACATCGCCATTTTTCATGCCTGAAACCTCCAAAGCCACATCGCCGGAACAAGCTGGTCCATATGTTCGCTGTGTCAAAGTATTTCGAGCTTCAACAATATTCGTCACAACATTTCCCGTTGTCAGACGCAGATAACCATTTCTCTCTGTCAATGACCAGTTATTATTATTTGGATTGTGATTCCACTGCCATTCCAGCTTCAAATTTGATCCATTATAATCGTTCTCGCCATTTTCAATCTGCTCTTCTTTTGGTTCTTCGACAATTGAGACATCATCTACATAGAAATCCATTAAATCCTTCTGCTTATCCTGTTCTACTGTCCATGTCGTCTCAAGAAATGCACAGACCTCTGACATATCTGCATCTGCCGGAATCTTGTAGCTTCCTTCTATCAGTGTCCATTCATTTTTCTTTACCGTTGCAATTTTGGCATTTTTAAACATTCCATCTCCGTAACGGAAGGTAAATGCAAAATCTCTGCTGTCTGGTCCTGATGTATATTTTACTTTCGCAGCAACCTTATACTTTCTGCCTGCATTCACCTTACCTGTCAAGTTCTGCATCGGACCATTTCCTGTTGCCACTCTGTCTTTTGCCAATACACTGTATGTTCCTGATGCTGCATCTGCATCTGTAACTTCTAAGTTCCCTTTGTCATCCTGCATCTGCCATGGGTCTACTAAACCAGATTCAAATCCACCGTTTTCAATAATACCATAATTCGCTTCATAACTGCAGGATACGTCATCCACATAAAAATCCATCAGATCCTTGTCCTTGGAAGGCTCTGGTACCCATCCTGTCTCAACAAAAAGTCCACTATAAGACATATCTGCATTGGCCGGAATCGTACAGCTTCCCTGAATTGTCGTCCACTCTCCTTTTTTCACTTCGGCTGTGGCCGCAATTTCAATTCCATCCCATACGTTTCCATCTTTATTATTCTGAATGCAAATATTAAAAGTCCTAACGTCTGGCCCTTCATCATACTTTACTTTGGCGCTGACATTGACTTTCTGTCCAGCCTTTATTTTGCCGGTAATCACCTGCTTTGGACCTGATGCGGTCAACGTTCTATCCGTCACTTTTACAGCCTTTTCTCCACTTACAATCACATCTGTCACTTCCGTAAGTGTTCCCGGCTGCTGTGTTGTCCAGCCTGTCGTTCCTTCTTCAAATCCGCTGTTTTCCAGCACTTCGATTCTTTCTTTCTCTGCCTTATTTTCTTTATTCTTCACTGCCTTTTTTGGCTCTTCAGAAAATTGAACAACCGCATCTTTATCCGAATAAACTTTTCTGGTTTCTCCATTATAGAATTCATCGGATACTACAATATTCTTCTCCTCACTTGAGACTCCCGGAATCTTCATAACTGATTCTGCTTTGCCATTCTCATCACCAAACACCGGCCAGCCATCTTTCCATTCCACCGGAACCAACACCGGAATTCTTCCGACTGATCCATGATCCTGGAATAAATATGAATACCACTTTCCGTCTTTCGTCTCTACAACTCCGCCCTGGGCAACTCCGGCTTCATCCATCTTGCCATCGAACTCCAAGCCTGAATCAAAAATCTTTCTGCTCTCCCAGCCTTTTGAATCAAGCGTTTTCGATCTCCAGCAGATCTCCTGGCGGCGTTCGCCGCTTGGCCATTGAATCATAAACAGATAGTAATACTCTCCGATCTGATATGCGTGAATTCCTTCTGAAACATAATTTACTGCACCGTTCACCGGATTCCCATCCTTGTCAAGTGCTGTATGTTTAATTAATGTAGATTCTTCTCCAAAAGAAATATCTCCATTTTCATCTTCTGACAATTCCCGGCAAAGAGCGGTACCGCTTCCATACACTACATACATCTTGTCTTTTGTTGTAAGAAGAGAAATGTCATGAAGATATCCCTTAAACTCTGACTTATGCCATGGTCCATTTTCAATATCCGCTGTAGAGTAGATATACGTCTTTCCCGTAGTTAAGCTTGCAAAAGTCACATAGTATTTTTCTTTAAAATACCGAAGACTTGCTGCCCATGAACCATTTCCGTAATCGCTTTCTCCATTTCTCAATGCCAGCTTGTCTTCATCTCCCAAGGTATCATAGACATAATTGACAATTTCCCAATTAACCATGTCCGTAGATTTCATAACTGGGCATCCTGGAGACAAATGCATGGTTGTGCTTACCATATAATAAGCGTCTCCCACACGGATTACATCCAAATCCGGAACATCTGCATAAATAACCGGATTTGTAAACGTTCCATCTCCATTATCCGAAGACGAAGACGCTTCCAAATAATTTACGGGGAGTAAACTACATATCATGGTTAGAATAAGCAGAATACTCGCTACCCCCCTGTATTTTCTCTTTCTTTTCATCCTTTTTCCTCCTTTTTATTTATAAATTTCATTTTGTATCTACAATAGCACCGGGCTACTTTATTTTAAATAGATTTTTTTTAGAAATTTTTTCATTTTTTTGTGATTCAAAAAATTAAAAATTTCCGTTAGATTTAGTTAGATTCTTTCCTTAAATATATAAAAAGTGACCAAAATCTCCTCTAAAGATTTTGGTCACTTTTTAAAGGCGCCAACCAGATTTGAACTGGTGATGAAGGTGTTGCAGACCTCTGCCTTACCACTTGGCTATGAGGCTTATACACATTACTCTGTTCCACAAACGGATATATAACAACTAAATTGACACAATCAGCTTAATCTTCGAATCAGTTTCAGGATTCTGTTTGCACAAAGACGGATTTCTTTTTCTGTAAGTTTTCCTTCTTTATACGCTTCACGAATATTTTTATCATCATCCGGATTTCCCGGCATAATAATATCATTCCCTGCTGCCACACAAACCCACGGAATGCTTCCATCCTCCGGTACTGTTGTATTCCAGTCAGACATTATAACTCCGTCAAATCCCCACTCTTCACGTGCAATCCTTGTACAAAGGTCCTTGCTGTTTGCTGCATGCACACCATTGATCAGATTATAGGAAGACATGATCGCCGTTGGTGCACCCTCTTTCACGGCAATTTCAAAACCTCTGAGATAAATTTCTCTCAATGTCCTTTCTGATACGTGTGCATCAACCCCCATTCTGTTATCTTCCTGATTATTGCATGCAAAATGCTTGATTGTAACACCACATCCCCGTCTGCTCTGAACTCCTCTGGTCACTGCTGCTGCCAGTGTGCCTGCAAGGAATGGATCTTCTGAATAATATTCAAAGTTTCTTCCGCACAGCGGATTTCTGTGAATATTCAATCCTGGTGCAAGCCAGAGATTAATATGAAATTCTTCCATCTCTGCCGCAACCTTCCGTCCAAACTGTTCCATCAGTTTTTTGTTCCAGGACTGTGCAAGTGCTGTTCCTACCGGAAATGCAGTACAATACTGATAGTAACGTTCTGCGCCCTCATGGTCTTTTCTTCCAACAAGATAACCATTTTCAAGTGAACCAAGCACACCTGTTCCATAAACTGTATCTTTCTCACGGTCTACTTCATAAGTTTGCTGCAGGCGGATTCCGGCCGGTCCGTCTGCCATGATCAAAGATGGGATTCCGTATTGATCAAACAGTGCTTCACTCGTCTCTCCTGCTGTTCCCGGCACTTTAATTCCAGATGCTCCAAGTGTACTTCTGATTTCAGACATATTTCCATACATAAGTGGGATCAAATCTTCTACAGGAATCTCCGTTTCTTCTGGAAATCTGCATACTTTCTTTTCTTCTGCCTCTGGTTCAAATGATACGTTCGGAAGTTCCGCAAGCAGTGCTGTCCATTCTTCTGCGCGTCTGCATAATTCTTCTGCACAGTCTTTGATTTCAACAACTTCACTATGATCTTCCAGTTTCTTTGTTTTCTCCATCATTACATCAGCAGATACCTTTACCCCCGCTGAAAGTTTTGCCTCTGACAAGCTGTTTCCAATCCATATTCCATAAGCACCTGCCTGGATTCTCCACTCCTGCTGCTCTTCCAAAAAGCTTGCGAACGCCTTTGCAGGAAGAACAATATTCAGCATCTCTTTCTCTCCCGGTTTCAGTTCTTCTGTCTTTTCATATCCGACCAGACGACGGAATTCTTTTCTGCTTCCATCCTGAGGAAGAGAAGCATAAATCTGCACAACTTCTTTTCCGCTGTATGTTGTTCCTGTGTTTTCTACCTCAACAGTTACTGTCACACCTTTCGAAGCAGTATTTATACCGCAAAGTCGAATGTCAAATTCTGTATAAGACAGACCATAACCAAATGAAAATAATGGTTCAATTCCAAAGCTGTCAAAATAGCGGTATCCAACATAGATTCCTTCCGCATATTCTTCCGTCTCAAGATTTCCGTTCAAATAGCTGAACTCCTCTGCTGCCGGACAATCATCGTAGCGTTTTGTCCATGTTGTTGTCAGCTTTCCACTCGGTGTAAATTCTCCAAACAATATATCAGCAACTGCATTTCCACCTTCCTGTCCAAGCTGGGAAATATTCAGGATCGCACATATATTTTCTGTTCCAGCCAGCAGGTCTGTAAGTTCTACCGGTCCACCTGCATTAATGATCAATACAGTTGGGATTTTCTGCTCATTCAGGAAATACAGATCTTTTTCTTCCTGGTCACTCAGATAATAATCCCCTTTTCTTTTTCTTCTGTCCTTTCCTTCGCCGGAAATACGGCTTATAACATAAATCGCTGCTTCTGCAGCCTTGATATCTTCATTTGTCACCGCACGGCCATCCGGCATGGCAAATGGATTGGCAGCATAGGCATCAAACGGATTGTCTACATGTTTTGCAGCTTCTAAGATCTGCTCCTTCCACTCTGTTCTCGCCTGCTCATAACGGTTGTGATAATCTTTCAGCCACTCCTCGCTTACAATATCAGCGTTTTTTTCTTTCATTCCGGCATATATAGATACACTTTCTCTGTTATTTACATCTCCGGAACCAGTACCACCTTTGATCGTCTTCTCTGCCCCAATTCCCAAAAGTGCAATCTTTGTATCTTTTTTTAATGGAAGAAGTCCTTCATTTTTCAACAGGACAATTCCTTCTTCTGCTGCCTCACGCGCAAACACTGCATGATCTATTTCACGCTGGCAAACTTCTGTACTTCTTGTTCCACTATGTTTCAAATTTGTTTCCATTTACACATCTCCTTAAATAAACCAACTGTAAGAAAAAAGCTGCCCACTAAATGACAGCCTTCCTCCAACAACTTAATTCTTATTATTCTTTTACTCCACCAAGAGTAACTCCTGCAATAATATATTTAGACAACAGCAGGTATATAATAATGATCGGCACGATTGCTACTGTGATCATCATATAGATTTTACCCATATCAAAGTTCATATAGTCTGCTCCACGAAGTGTTGCGATCAGGATCGGGACTGTCATCTTATTCTTTGACTGAATGATCAAAGCCGGAACGAAGTAATTGTTCCAGGAACCAACGAAAGTAAAGATTGCCTGAACTGCAATTGCCGGCTTCATGATTGGAAGAACAATGTGGTTAAATGTCTTAAATTCTCCAGATCCATCTATTCTTGCCGCTTCTACAAGAGAAATCGGAAGGGAAGACTGCAGATAACTGTACATGAAATAAAATACAGCCGGTGATGCAATTGATGGAATGATCAATGGAAGCAGAGAATCATACATTCCCATGTTCGTAACCAATTTCAGGAATCCCATTGCTGTAACCTGTGTAGGCATAACAAGGATTGCCATAATAAATGTAAATGCTACTTTTTTCCCTTTAAAATCATAAGCATAAAGTCCATATGCTGTCAGAGCAGAAAAATAGGTACATAATGCTGCTGAACACCCTGATACGATCAAACTGTTCAAAATACCACGGAACATCGGGAAGCTTCCGTCATTCGCTACATTTTTTAGATTTGTAAAGAAATATTTTCCCGGCAGTGCTGAGAATCCCTTCTGCAGATCTGCATGAGAACGTGTTGCATTTATAATCAACACATAGAAGAAAAACAGACACATAAAAGATAACAGAATCAATACGGTATGTGCCAGTATGCTACGTCCACGACTTGACTTTGTTTTTGATTTCATTATCTCTTTCTCCTTTCTGCTTTTGCTCTTTTCTTAGCTGCTTTCTTAGAACCATCCGGATCGTTATCATTTGTCATACGATATACAAAGAAACAGAGGATTGCACTTACGACAAACAGATATACAGAAAGTGCACCGGCCATTCCATAGTTTTTGCTCTTCAGATGACTGTTCAGGAACATGATCAGAGTCATGGATGTTCTGTTCGGGTTACCCTGTCCATTTGTCAGGATCTGAGGAACATCAAACATCTGAAGTCCGCCAATAATGGATGTGATCAATGTATATGCCAGAATTGGACGGATCAAAGGCAGTGTAACATAGAAGAATCTCTGGATACTGTTACATCCATCCAGGTCAGATGCCTCGAAGACGTCCTGACTGATTCCCATGATTGCTGCCATCAACATAATAGTTGTATTTCCAAACCACATCAGGAAGTTCATAAATCCGATCAACGATCTTGTTCCAAATACAGATCCAAGGAAATCGATCGGTTTTTTCAGGATTCCGATTGACATCAGAATTGAGTTAATCGGTCCATTTGTTGAGAACATTGTAAAGAATAACAATGCAAATGCAGATGCCATAATCAGGTTTGGAAGATAAATGACAACTTTGAAAAACTGCTGCCCTCTAATCTTTAATCGGACATCAGTGAACCACGCTGCAAGTACCAGCGCGATCACAATCTGAGGTATAAATCCGATCACCCACAGAATTAAAGTATTCGCTCCATATTTCAGCATATCTGAATGAAGAAGATTCACATAGTTTGCCATTCCTATAAAATTCGGTCCAACCTCTTTAATTCCTGATCGGTAATATTCAAAGAAACTATACCTTACTGTATCGATCAACGGTATCAATGAGAAAATAATGTATGTTACGAAAAAAGGAAGAATAAATATATATCCCCATTTTCCATAATCAATACTTTTTTTCTTTTTCTTCATAATGGTTCTTCCTTTCCACAATATCTTCTAACAGAACAGAGGCTCTGCTGTCACAGAGCTCCCTGCGTTAGTAGCTGTTCATTCCAGACATTATTCTGGCCAAACAACCTCTGTAATGTCAGGATAACGTTCTTTAATTGCTGTTTCAAAGTTTGATTTTGCTTTCTCAAAGTCAACTTTGCCCTGGAAGTAATCGCTGAATGAGTTCTGGAGCAACTCCACACATCCCTGATCGTAAGCGGAAAGTGGTGCGATCTTGATGTTTTCAGCAACTGGTGCAAAATACTGGAATGGGTTCTGTCCGCCAAGGAATTCTGAACCATATGTAGCATCATCGTTTGCTGCTTCCTGCATACCGGATTTTGTATTTGTAAAGTCTGAGTAATCCTGGGAGATCTTTAACAGATTATCTTTTTTTGCTGTCATAGCAAGGATAATGTCTTTTGCATGTTCCAGATTATCTGTACCTGTTGCAACATGGATGTAAGATCCTCCCCAGTTGTATTCCTGCGGTGGGTTTGTTACTGCCCATACGCCGTCTTCTCCATCCCAGTTCGGTTTCAGTGTGAAATCAATACCCCATGCCGGGAAGAGGAATGCAAATACTTTGGACTGACTTCCCATTGCTTTGTTCCAGTCATCATTCCACTGACCTTTTACTGTCGGGTTTAAGTAACCTGCATCCAGCCATTCTTTTGAATCATTAACCCACTGCATGATCATTGGATCAACTGTAACCTTTGTGTCTCCATCTTTTACCCATGAATCAGAAATGTTGTTTCCATAGAGACGGAATGTATCAGCATAAGAAGCAAATGCATAATATCCTTTCTGCTTCAGTTCTTCTGCTGTCTGTTTCATAGTAGCCCAATCTTTTACTTTTTCACCTACAGCAGTCGGATCGTCTGTTCCGAATACCTCTTTTGCAACATCACGACGGTAAACCATTGTTCCCGGACAGCACTGCCATGTAGATCCTCTCTGAACTCCGTCTGCATCAGATGCTGTTGTTCTTGTGAAGTCGTACTGATCTGCAAGATCTTTATCCGGATCAATTCCAAGATCCTTCAGTGGCATTGCAGCGTCTGCTTCAGCATCTGTATATTTGTATACATAGTCTGTCTCTGACAGGAAGATATCTACTTTATCATCTGTATCAGCATCTGCCTGTTTCATAAGTGCCTCATCAAGTTTCTGCTGATAAACACCATCCTGATTTGGATTGATGATCCAGTGGATCTCTGTTCCATCTTTCAATGTTGTAACAGTTCCATCTTTGGATGTTGACTCAACTTCAGGATATACAGCTTCCAGTCTCTCACGGAACTCATCATTCCAAGAATAAATGTTAATTACCTTTCCTTCTTCTGTACTGGCCTCTCCGCCATTTCCCCCTTTGCTTCCACATCCGGCAAGTAATCCAACAGCAACTACTGTTGCCATAAGAATCGCAACAACTCTCTTTTTCATTTATAAATCCTCCTTTATCTAAGCACTCTGCTATGCTTTTCTTGTTGTTGAACTAAATATACCATCTTTTTTCCTCCGATTATATTATTTATCTTAACAAAATATCAAATTCGTGTCATAATATAAAAAAGGAGGTTTTTTATGGCTTTATCTAATGAATGGTACAATACAGAACTCGAAAACAGCGAATTAGAAACGCTTCACAGATCACCAACTGTAGAATATTCTTTCTATAATGCTGTACGCTCCGGCGACATGGAAGCAGTTATTAAAAACTGTTCCGAAGATGAATTTATTCGCCTGGAAGGAACAGGTGTTCTGTCCCGTAATGCGCTTACTAATATAAAATACCACTTTGTTGTCACTGCTGCAATGTTGACCCGTTATTGTATCGACGGTGGGCTCGAACCAGAGCAGGCTTACAGGCTCAGCGACTTCTATATTCTGAAGATGGATCCCTGCACAACGATCCGTCAGGTTGCAGATCTTCACCATGAGATGGCAAAGGATTTTACAGGTAAGATGATTCTTCAGAAAAAGAGTTCCATTTTATCAAAACCCGTTATGCAATGTGTTGATTATATTTACAGTCACATCAAAGAAAGAATCACGATTCAGGTTCTTGCTGACCACACCGAACTTTCCACGAATTATCTTTCACGCATTTTCAAGCAGAATCTGGGAGTCTCTGTCAGCGATTATATCCGTGAGAAGAAGATAGAAAAAGCAACTCATCTGCTGCGATACTCAGATAAATCAATTGTAGATATCGCAAATTATCTTGCTTTTTCTTCACAGAGTCACTTCATCCAGATATTCGAGAGTTTTACCGGGCTCACCCCAAAGAAGTACCGGGACAAATACTATAAAAGCATGTGGTAACATCAGATTTCTTCTCAGAAGAATTTTCAGATTTTCCCACAAAAAATACTGTCAGAAAGCAATTCTCTTTCTGACAGTATTTTTATCTTTTTTTAATCTGTCGATTATACTAATTCAATTTCAATCTTATGTGTCTCTTTCACTGAAAGCATCTGAATCTCTCTCTTTGAAAGTATTGTACACCTTTCAGCTGTTATTTCTAATGCTTTTCCATCGCAAGCTGCTTTCCGGATCTTCAACTGATTAAATTCTTTCTTTTCTTTATTATAGAATATAATCTCAAAGTTCCTTCCGGCAAATGTCATCTTAAGTACTGCTTTTCCATCCTGATTATACTGTTCCGGCATAAGTGCAGGTGCGATCTTCAAGTCACCGCAATCTCCTTTCACCCCAAACACTTCTGTGATCATGGTAAGCATATACCAGCTTGCAGCGCCTGTCAGATATGCATAGAGGCCTCTTCCCTGATTATCAAAATATTCCGGAAGTCCAGGATACATCTTACTGTTATCAAATTCCATTGCTGCATCTAAAAGTGCCTGAAGTACTTTATTTCCTTCTTTTGCAAATCCTCTCTGGTACAATGCATTTGAGTACATAACAGCCATGTGTGAGAACACTGCTCCATTCTCTTTCTCGCCATAAGCAAATCCAAACATTCTTCCAAGATCAAATTTTTCCTCATGGAAGTTTGTGTTCAAACGGTATCCGCCGGCTTTCTGATCATAAAGATACTTGTCTGCACTCCTGCAGATAGATTCCACCTGATCTTCTGTTGCCGTTCCACTCATAATGGCAAATACTTGTCCGGTCAGCATCATTCTCACGCTTTCATCCATAACGCCTTCTACTTTTCTGCCATGGTTATCATAATAGCCATTGAACCAGCCATCTTCTCCATCCTTCACCCATTCGTTGGCACGGATGTTTTTCATCATCCAGTCTGCTTTTCCCTCAAGATTAGCAGCAAGTTGATCCAGTCTTACAACAATTGTGTCTCCACTGATATTATGTTCACATTTCTTTGCGTATCCTGCAAGGAGTGCCTGCTTACGTGCTGCATCTTCATACAGTTCCACGCTTCCTGCAAGAAGATCTTCCATCTCATGTGCAATTTCAATCTTGCTGCTTCCACTGATTTCTTCCAACTGACGGAGTGTTTTTGCAATATTTCTCAAATTTCCGGCATAAGCACAGGTAAATGCAACACTTTCACCCTTCTCCCATGCCATGTCCAGTGCATCATTCCAGTCGGCACCATGAAGACGCATTTCATTATGCTCTCCTACATCATAGAACGCACACAGATTCTGTAAAAGAATATGTTCCAAAACTGTTCCGAAATAAATGTGGTCTCTTTCTGTTTTCTGCTTCTGTCCATATTCGCTGTTCCAAAACTTATCATGTGCAGTACCTCTCATAGACTGCAAATCTTTAAAATACGGAACCTTTTCAAACAGAACCTCCATATCTCCTGTCTGATCCAGATACAGACGAGTCGTTACAAATGGCCAGAATGCATGATCCATCCAGACACGTGTAATATTGTTTCTGTCTGCAATAAACTCACCCTGCTTATTTCCGATGATTGTCGCATTTGTTCCATCAATTCTTACTCCGCCATAATTATCCACGATCATCTGACGGACGCTTGAGGGATTCATAATCAGAAGTGCAAGGCAATCCTGCCAGAGATCTCTCCAGCCTCTTCCTCCTTTTCCATAATCGTGATATGGAAGGAAGGAACATCCATAAATTCTTCTTAAAATTGGCTGGAAGCAAATCCACTTCAGATAATTGTCTGTAGCTTCATCACCGGTTTCAAACTCTACATTTACTTTTTCTGTCCAATACTTTTTCACTTTGGCAAGCTCGTTTTCCGCTTGCTCCTTCGTACCAAATAAAGTACAGATTTTTGAAATGGAAGCCTTTTCTCCCGTTGCTCCGGCAAGAACAACATACTCTATTGATTCATTTGCTTTTAACTTTCTGCGTTCAAATCTGAATGCCCCAACAGCCTCTTTCCCCTCCAGATGGCAGCCTGCGGTACATCCCGTTTTTTCTACACGTACTGCTTCCGGAATCAGGAAAGAACCTCCCTCTCCAATAAAGCTTTCAACAGTCGGATAAAACTCCTTCGGGGCATTTCCTTCTGCTGTAAAACCATATACAAAATAAGTCGTATCATTTTTCTGATGTCCACGCTCATCAAAGGATAATACCGGTGTAACTTCTACGCCACATTCTTTCGTGTCGATTCTGTGAAGAAGTGATGTAACATGTCTGTGGTCGCGGATATTATCTGCGCTTCTTCCATAAACCGGAATGGCAACGATCGGTGTTACTTCCTGTTCTTCTTCCGAAAGATTTGTAATCTTGATCAGCTGGATCTCTGTTGTGCCATCAATAGAAACAAAGGATGTGATTTCTGACTGAAGATCATATTTTTTTGAAGTTCTTGTCAACTTCTGCCACATCATTCCTGCTTCCAGAGTGCTTTCATCCTGTCTGTCTGTATATTTATCAAACTCCTGCTCCGCTGAAACTCCACATGCTGACCAGTAGCCTTTTCCTTCTACCCGACACCAGAAATTTCTGGTGCCACGGTTATTGTGAAGGTTTTCAATGCTGACAGGTTCAAGAAGGAAATGATTCTGGTCCGTTTTACTATCTCCCCCCAAAGTTGGTGTAATACTGGATTTCAGACCTTCTTCTCCTGCCAGTGGTAAGTAAAGTCCACTATAATTTTCCGGATTTGTAATCGTAAATGTTCCGTTTTTATCTGTAAAATTGATTTTTCTCATGTCCAATCCCTCGTCATTTCATTTAAGAAAGGAATAATTCTACCTCTGTTGTCTTTGTTAACTTCTCCTGTGGAATATAATTATCTTTCATTTGTTCTCCATTTACGAAAAGTTTTTCACATCCTGACTCTGCATGCCCCGGATTTTTCACAACGATATGTAAATGTGAACCTCTGAAATCTTTTTCGATTTCAAATTCCTCCCACTCTTTCGGTACTGACGGAGCAATCTTCAGTCCATAGAAATCTGGCCGCATTCCGAGAATTCCTTCTACACATCCCACCATAACCGTAGATGCTGTTCCTGTCAGCCAGTGTACATGAGAACGGCCGAAGTTCGGGCTGTGTTTTCCTTCTGTAAACTGTCCATAGCAGTATGGTTCAAGTCTTCTGATCTCTGCACGATTATTCTGTGCAGCCGGTGCATTTTCAATAAAATAGTTAAATGCTCTCTCTCCGTGTCCACGAAGCGCCTCTGCAAGAATGATCCATCCCTGAGACTGTGAGAAAATTCCTGCATTTTCCTTTGTTCCGGCATTGTAGATCACAGCCAGTGCACCTTCAAATGCATGTGCATGATACGGAGGATCCATCAGGATTGCACCATATTCTGTATTCAGTTTGTCATATACATTCTGAAGTGCAAGATCTGCCTGCGCTTCATTTGCAAGCCCACTGATCACAGACCAGCTCTGTGGGTTCAGCCACATATTTGCCTCCGGATCTGTGCGCTGTCCGATCACTTCACCATCCTCTGTGAAGCCACGGATAAAGCGGTCTTCGTTCCAACAGAGATCCTGGATCAGTTTTTCCAGCTTCTTCTGACTTTCCTCCAGATAATTCAGATATTCTGTGTCTTTCTTATACTCAGCAAATTCCTTCAAAATTGTCATTGCATAGTAGAACTGTAATGCAACGAAGGTTGACTCTCCATCTTTTCCGAGTCTTAAGCAGTCATTCCAGTCAGCATAAAGGCCTGCCGGCATACCATGCTTTCCAAGATGATTCATGGAGAAATCTATTGCACGTTTCAAATGCTCGTACACGGTACCTTCTTCTTTATTTGCAAACGGAATCACTTCATCGATAAATTCCAGATTTCCCGTCTCGGAAATGTATTTGTATACTGTCGGGAACAGCCACAGCGCATCATCTGCACGATAAGCCGGGTGTCCTGTCTCCTGCACATAAGAAGCATCATCCGGTGTATCCTCATGTCCCGGATTGTGTGTGAATTTTACAAGTGGAAGCCCTCCACCATTATTTACTTGTGCAGAAAGCATGAAGCGGATCTTCTCTACTGCCATCTCCGGTGCCAGATGGATCACACCCTGGATATCCTGTACTGTGTCACGATAACCGTATCCATTTCTCAGTCCACAATATGTAAAGGATGCAGCACGTGACCAGATAAATGTCATAAAGCAGTTATATGCATTCCATGTATTGATCATTGTATTAAATTCTTCGCTTGGTGTCTTCACCTGGAAATGGGACAGATGTCCATGCCAGTACTGGATTAATTCTTCCAGTTCATTTCTGCAGACTGTTTCACAATCCTCATAACGAGACATGATTGTTTCTGCATCAGCATCTTCTTTCATACCAACAAGAAATGCTATTTCTTTTGTCTCTCCCGGATATAAAGTCAGGATTGTAGCTAATGCTCCACATCCATTTTCATTATAATTTCCTTCACAATTTAAAATACCATCTTCCACTCCGACCGGATTGTTGTATCCATGATATCTTCCAAGGAAACCTTCCCTGCTTCCACACCAGGAATCAACCTTTGCACCTGCAAGTCCGAAGAAACGGTCAACAACGATCTTGTCATCCACATCTTTTCCATCTTCCAGCTGATCCAGATTGGCATGGATCAGCTGCCGCACACGGTTTCCACGGAACACTGTTCTTGTAATGAACTGAGAGTACTGAAGATTTACCTGATCCTGCTCGTAATTGCTGTTGTTTGTAAATTCTGCATAGCCTATTACATTGATCTTGCGTATGCGATCTGAGGTATTTGTCACTGCAAGATTCCACACTTCATAAGACTGATCCAGCGGAACATAGTATCTTACTTCTGAATGGATCTCGCTATAATCAGCCATCATCTTTGTGTATGCTGTACCATGATGACATTCGCTCTTATAAGAATTCAGATCTTTTCCTACCGGCTGCCAGGAAGCTGACCAATAATCTTCACTCTCCTGATCTCTTAAGTAGATATATCTTCCCGGCTGGTCAAACTGATTGAAGATATATCTTAAAATTCTTCCGTTCGCTCCTGATTTTGCAAAGCTATATCCACCTGCATTATTAGAAATAATTGCTCCATATTCTGGAGATCCAAGATAGTTCACCCAAGGTGCTGGTGTATCCGGTCTTGTGATCACATATTCTTTTTTCGATTCGTCAAAAAAACCATATTTCATACTTCACATTCTCCTATCACACTTATTATAAACAAATTGCAGCCATTCCTACTATCTGCAATTCTATCTTTACTGTAATAAAAGAATATCAAATCAGAACACATTAATATACAAAATAAGAACTTAAAATATCAAATTCGTGACATGACAAAAAGGAATTTACCATATCTGGTTTTCCTATTTTCTGATGTCCGGAGATAGACCTTTCGCTTTCAATGTCAGATTCTTATTCTTGAAATGGTGATTACTCAT
>ERZ826396.2110-NODE-2110-length-18082-cov-8.403284_pt1 | contig 18082 bp, 17 predicted proteins | sample MGYA00519926_ERZ826396 | MGnify/ENA primary metagenome ERZ826396 (study PRJEB31778, sample SAMEA3449230) | human gut metagenome | biome: human gut; feature: human-associated habitat; material: faeces | place: United Kingdom | collected 2010/2012 ... | reverse complement strand
TGGCCGAGAAAGGCGCCGAGCGCGTCATCGTGTTCGCCCGCACGCGCAGCCGCGCGGACGCCACGTGCCGGCGCCTCAAACGCGCGGGCTACGCCGCCGAGGCCATCCACTCCGACCGCAGCCAGAACCAGCGCCGGCGAGCGCTCGACAACTTCGCCTCCGGCAAGACGGACGTCATCGTGGCGACCGACGTGCTCGCGCGCGGCATCGACGTGGAGGAGGTCGGCTACGTGGTGAATTACGACCTGCCCACCCAGCCCGAGGACTACGTGCACCGCATCGGGCGCACCGGACGGGCGGGCGCGGCGGGCTTCGCCGTGTCGTTCACCTGCCCGGAGACGGCCGACGCGCTGCGCGACATCGAGAAGCTCATCAAACGACCCATCCCCGAGATGGAGCTGGCGTCCTTCGATGCCGAAGCCGCCGCCGAAGAGGCCGCCGGACGGGCGGCGCGCTCAGAGGCGCGCCGCGACCCCGAGATCAAACAGGCCGCCAAGGAACTGGCCGCACGCGAACGCAAGAAGGAGAAGGCGCGCGAGAAGGCGCGAAGCGCCGCAGACGCGCCCGCTCGCAACGCCAAAAGGCAGAGCGCGGAGAAAGGGGCCGAAGGCGCCGCGAAGGCGAAAGCCCCATCGACCCGATCCGACCGCAAGCAAACAGGCAGGGCGCAACATGCGCAACGCGGCGGTCGGCCTCCCGCCAAAAAGCCCCAGACGAGCGCCCTCAGGCAAGGAAACCCGCCGGCGCAAGGCACGCGCCAAACGCGCGGAGGAGATCTGCGCCCCGGCCGCGCGCATCGCGCCTCGCTCGCGCGGGAGCGCGGCAAACGGCGCTAGCGGACCCCTCCCCTCCCGTGGCGCCCATCGCAAACCGCGGTCCTCGCCACATGCGCCCCGTGCCTCCCTTAAAGGCGAGGCACGGGGAACCGCTCGATAGGGCGCGCGGTCGATCCAAGCGCCCGCTGCCGCGCTCTGCCGGATGCGTGACGTTCCCGAAGAGCCGCGCCGGACGGCACGGCTCTGCCGCTACGCCCTTTGCAGCGTTGGCGGAGCCGCGCCGGCCGGCCAAGAACTCCATGCGTGAACCCGCAAGCCGAAAAGGCCCTGAAGACCCTGCGGCGCTCGCAACAACGACCGATGCGAGCGCCGCCGCAAGGATCGCAGCAAGCTTCGCGGCGTGCCCGCTCTCTCCCCATGCTTTCCAGCCCCGCTTTCCCACCCCCCCCAGCCACCGCCAAACCGCCCCTCCAACACAAGTCCTCCGCATCCCGCCCGGCGCGCTCAAAACGCTCCACGCTCCTGGCCCGCCCGTCAAGTCCGCTCGTCGCGCGCTGCCGACGCTTCCCGTCCCGTCGCCCGCCTCGTCCTCCGCGTCATGTCGCTCAGCTTGCCATTTGTCCCCGCTGGGCGAAAGGGCGCCCGCCCGAGGGACGCGGCGCGCTATCGTGGCAGAAGCAGACACGACGAAAGGATCGGTATGAGGATAGCGGTGGCGAGCGAGGGGCTGAACGTGTCCCCTTACTTCGGACAGTGCTCAAGCTTCACCTGCTACACGATAGACCGGGGCATGATCGTCGAGTGCCAAAACACGCCCAACCCCCGTCTTCCGCTCCGACAGCTGGCCTCCATGCTGGGCGACCTTGACGTGAGGGTCCTCATCGCGGGATGCGTCGAGCGCGAGGCCGCCGACGCCCTTGGAATCGAGGGCATCGAGGTGATCCCAAACGCGTCCGGCACTGCGCGCAAGGCGGCAGAGGCCTACCTGGCCCGCACCCTCGCCGGAGACGGCGAATGGCACGGCGACGAGGAGGCGCGTCCCGCCCGCGACACGTAGGAACCCCGCCCCTCGTTCGGTGCTTTGCCCCCCGCACGCACGAAGGCCCCCGATCGGGGGCCTTCGTCGTCTCTTGGGAACCGGGCGATCCTCTCAAGGCGATCGACGCGCTGAGAGAGCGCTCTCCTCCGCCAGGCTCGATGCCCGAGCAGAGGGCCGAAGCCGAACGCCAGAGCCTACAGGGCCTTCTTGGCCACCTCGGCGATGGCGGCGAACGCGGCGGGGTCGTTCACGGCCATGTCGGAGAGCACCTTGCGGTCCAGCTGCACGCCGGCCTTCTTGAGCCCGTTCATGAACACGGAGTAGCTGAGCCCATTCAGGCGGGCGGCCGCGTTGATGCGGGTGATCCACAGACGGCGGATCTCGCGCTTCTTGTTGCGGCGGTCGCGGTACATGTACTGAAGCGAATGCTGCACCTGCTCCTTCGCCGCGCGGTAGGAACGGGATTTCGCGCCGTAGTACCCCTTGGCGCGCTTGAGGACGGTACGACGCTTCTTATGGGCGCTCACTGCGCGCTTGATGCGAGCCATAGTGTCTCACTGCTCCTTCTGGTCTAGCGGATGCCGAGGTTGCGACCGATGACCTTCTGGTCGGCCTTGGACACCTCGGTCTCGTGGCGGAAATTGCGCTTGCGCTTCTGGCTCTTCTTCGTCATGATGTGGCTCTTGTAGGCCTTGGCGCGCATGATCTTGCCGGAACCGGTGACGCGGAACCGCTTCGCGGTGCCGCGATGGGTCTTCATCTTAGGCATTGCCGTCATCCTTCCCTTCTACTTCCTTCTTCTTGTCGCTTTCCTTCTTTTTCTTCGCCGCCACGGCCGAGGGCAGCGGGGCGATGAGCATGTGCATGTTGCGACCCTCCATCTTGGGCTGGCTCTCGATGACCGCCACGTCCTTCAGGTCGTCGGCCAAGCGCTCGAGGATGGTGAGGCCCTGCTCCGGATGCGCCATCTCGCGCCCGCGGAACATGATGGTGATCTTCACCTTGTTGCCCGCGTCGAGGAAGCGCAGCACGTGCTTCTTCTTCGTCGTGTAGTCGCCCACGTCGATCTTCGGACGGAACTTCATCTCCTTCGTCTCGACTCTCGACTGGTTCTTGCGGGCCTGCTTCGCCTTGATGGCCTGGTCGTACTTGAACTTTCCGTAGTCCATGATGCGGCACACGGGCGGTTCGGCCATCGGGGCGATCTCCACGAGGTCGAGTCCTTCGCTGTCGGCGATCCGCTGGGCCTCCGACGTGGCGTAAATGCCCATCTGAGTGCCGTCGAAGCCGATGAGGCGGCATTCGCGGACGCTGATTTGTTCGTTGAGCCGAGGCTCCTGAGCAGCTATCGCGCTCACCTTCCTTTCCTGCGCGCCGGGGCGCTTCAATGAAAAGCCCGCGGCTCCGAGAGCTCGCGGGCATCGCTTTCATGCAGGGCCGAAGGCCGGTATTCGAGCGACCCGCCAGCAACCGAAGCGCCGGACCAGGTGGGGGGATGCGCTCCCCCGCTTGAGTAAACAGCTTGCCTATTGTAGCACGCAATCGGAATCATGCAAGGGCTTTCGCGGGCGTTTCGCGAAACGCGGCGAAACCCGCCCCTCTCCTCACCCGACGCGTGGCGCAGCCGCGCGGGCCGAAAAGCGCCTCTTCGCGAAAAACCCGGCTTTTTCGCGAAACGCGGTGCGCGCGGGCGCGCGCTTTGCTATACTCCCCGCTTGAAAGGTTCGCCTCTGCTAACATCTGATCGAACAGGCAGGGGCGCTCAGCCCTCCCCGACGGAAGGACGCCCATGAACCGCATCGTGCGCTGCCTCTTGCTCGCCTGCGCCTGGATCTCCTGCGCGCTCGGCTTTGTCGGCATCGTCATCCCCGTGTTGCCGACCACTCCGTTTTTGCTGCTGGCCGCGTTCTTGTTCGCGAAATCGTCGCCGCGCTGCCACGCATGGATCGTCTCGACGAAGGTGTACAAAAACTACGTGGAGGCGTTCAAGGAGTCGGGCGGCATGCCCGTGTCGCAGAAGGTCAAGGTCCTGGCCATCTCCCTACCCATCATGGGCGTGAGCGCCTTCGTGGCGCAGAAGGTGACCGTCTGGGTCATCCTCGGCTGCGCCGCGACGTTTTTGCTGTACCTCGTGCTCATCCGCATCCCCACGCTGCCCGCCGACCAGGCGAGCGCCCGCCGGATGGCGGCGCAGGAGGCGCAATCCGAGTAAGCGCCGCGCGCCGTCAGGCAGCGCAGGCGGCTTCGTCGTCAGAGGCCGTGATCCGAATCCGGGATATCCTCGGGATGCAGCTCCACGACGTACATGATGTTCGTGGGCGCGAAGGCCGCCTGATCGGCGTTCGGGCTCGTGTCGCGGTCGCCCACGGTGAACACGCCGATGTCCCCGACGTCGGCCAGCCCGCGCTCAAGCACGATGCGCCGCGCCTGCTCGATGACGTAGTCCGTGTCCCCCTGCACGTCTCCCAAAAGCGGCGTGACGCCCCAATACAATTGCATGGAACGCATGACGCGCGGGGTCGGCGTCACCGCGTAGATGGGCTGGCGCGGCCTGAAGCTCGCCATGAGCCGCGCGCTGCGGCCCGACATCGTGGGCGCCACGATGCAGCGCGCGCCGAGCGTTTCCGCCGCGCGCACGGCGGCCATCCCCACGGCCACCGACACGCTGCCGTGCCCCTCCATCCGCGACGCCTCGCGCAAGCCCGCCGCCTCCTCGCGCAGGTACGGCTCGCTCTCCTCGGCGATGCGCGCCATGATGCGCACCGCCTCCACCGGGTACGCCCCGGCCGCCGTCTCGCCCGACAGCATGAGGCAGTCGGTGCCGTCGTACACGGCGTTGGCCACGTCGGCCACCTCTGCGCGCGTCGGGCGCGGCGCGCGGATCATCGAGTCGAGCATCTGCGTGGCCGTGATGACGGGGGTGTTGCGCTCGTTGCACAGGCGAATGATCTTCTTCTGGATATGGGGCACGCGGTAAGAGGGCACCTCCACGCCCAGGTCGCCGCGCGCCACCATCACGCCGTCGGACGCCTCCACGATAGCCTCGATGTCCTCGACCGCCTCGGCCGTCTCGATCTTCGCGATAAGGCCGATGTGCCCGCCGCCGTGCGCGCGCAGAAACGCCCGTATCTCGCGCACGGCCTCGGCGCTGCGTACGAAGGAGGCGGCCACGAAGTCCACGTCCTGCTCGATGCCGAAGAGGATGTCCGCGCGGTCCTGGTCGGTCATGACGGGCAGCGGCACCGTCACGCCGGGCACGTTGACGGACTTGCGCTCGCCGAGCACGGCGTCGTTGACCACGCGGCAGGCGATGTCGGCTCCCTCGACGGCCTCCACCGCAAGCTCGATGAGGCCGTCGTCCACGAGCAGCTGCGTTCCGGGGCGCACGTGCTCGGACAAACCGGCGCACGTCTGGGTGACGAGGTCCGCGCTTCCGGCCACCTCGCGCTCCGTCAGCACGATCCCATCCCCCGCCCGAAGCGCGACTGGACGGCCTCCGGCCAGCTTGCCCGTCCTGATCTCCGGGCCGCGCATGTCCAAAAGGATCGCGCAAGGCGACCCCGCCCGCGCGCACGCGCGCCGCACGCGCGCGATGCGCTCGGCGTGCTCGGCATGCGTGCCGTGCGAGAAGTTGAGCCGGGCGACGTCCATGCCCGCGTCGAGGAGGCGCGAAAGCACGCCCTCGTCGTCGGTCGCCGGGCCCAGGGTGCAGATGATCTTCGTTCGCTTCGCCATGTCCTCGCTCCGATCCCGTCTCGAAAAGGCCGGCGCCCATTGTACCCGACCGACGCGCGCAGGGCGAGAAGCGGCTGCGCAAAGCCCGCCCGACCCCGACGCCGACGACGCGCACCCGCAGCGCTAGTTCTTGTCCTCGTACAGCTCGATGACGGCGCCGTCCTTCTCCACGAACGCGAGGCGCACGCCCGGGCCGGCGTCCATCGGCCCGCAGATGACGCGGTCGGCGTCGGCCACATAGCCGTCGAGGTCGTCCACCGCGTAGGCCACGTGCCAGCGGCGGTGCAGCTCCTCGGGAAACGGCGTGCCCTCCTCGAACTTGAGGTACTCGATCTTGTAGTCGTAATCGTCCACGTTCGACACCCAGAACTTCATGGCCTCGTTGTAGACCATGCCCGGCTTCCTCTCCGTGATGGGTATGCCGATGTGCATGTAGGTTGCGGTCATAGGATCTCCTTTCTGTCCTAGGTCGCTCGCAACGTCAGCGAGGGCGGCCGTGGCACCCGGAATTCGCAGGACGGCGAAAGCGAAACGCGCTTCGGCACGCAAGCCCTCGTCATCGCGCGATGGCCGGGGCGCCACGGTCGGCCGCAGCGTCGGCCCGCTCCAACGGCCGTCAAGCCGTCGGAACCATGGAGAACATCTCCATCGCCGCCTCCGCGTCGGCCTGCATGGCCTCGGTGGCGGCATTGGCCAGCGCGTGGAAGTACTTCGGGCGCTTCTCGGCGATAAGCGCCTCCACGGCGCGCACGCCCGCGTTGGACATGTAGCTGAAGTAGTTGATCTTGCGGATGCCGGCGGCGATGGCCGCACGCGTGTCCTCGCGCGAAAGCCCGCTGCCGCCGTGCATGACGAGCGGCACGCCGCAGACGCGCCTCAGCTCGGCGATGCGGTCGAAGTCCAGCTTCGGCTCGGCTTTGTAGAAGCCGTGCACCGTGCCCACGCTGGCCGCCAACGCGTCGATGCCCGTGTCGGCTACGAAGCGCGCGGCCTCTGCCGGGTCGGTGTAGACGTTGGCGCGGTCGTCGTCGGCGTCCTCCAGGCCCTCATGGCCGGTGGTGAAGCCGATCTCGGCCTCCACGTCCGCGCCGCGCGCATGCGCCATCTCCGTCGCCGCGCGGGTGAGCGCCACGTTCTCGTCGTAAGGCAGCTGCGAGCCATCGATCATGATGGCCGAGAACCCCAGGTCGAGCGCGCGGCGCACGTAGTCCAAGTCCTCGCCGTGGTCGAGCATCACGCACACGGGCACGCAGGCCGCCTCGGCGCGCATGACCATGATGGGGCCGATCACGTCGATGGACGTCTCGCTCTCATGCAGCTGCGCATGCTGGATGATCACCGGCTCGTCGCGCGCCTCGGCCGCGCCGATGGCCGCCAGCAAAAGCTCCAGGTTCGGCGTGTCGAACGCCGCGGCCGCGCAGCCGCGCTCCTCGGCCCAGCCGAGGACGGAAGTGAGGGATGCGAGCATGGGGCTCCTCCTTCGGATGCGGGCTCCCCCGTTGCGCGACGGCGAGGGCGGCGAACCGAAACCCTTCGCGCCGCGCAACGGAAAGGAGGAGGACGTTACTTCTTCAGATACGGGGTATTGCAGGGGGCGTTCCACAGACGCAGCAGCTCGTCGTCCATGCGGGCCATGAACATCTGGAAGCCGGCCTGCTCCTGCACGGTGAGCATCTCGCCCACGAAGTTCGCCACCACCTCGATGCCCTGCCGCTCAAGCTCCTTCACGGCGGCGCGGTAGACGATAAGCTGCTCCATGAGCGTGGTGGCGCCCGAGCCGTTGATGATGAGCATGACCTTCTCGCCCGACTCGATGCCGATGTCCTTGACGAGCGCGTTCACCATGATCTGGGCCGTCTCGTCGGCCGACTTGAGCGGCTGGCGCCCGCCGCCCTCCTCGCCGTGCTGGCCCATGCCGATCTCCATCTCGTCGTCGCCCAGGTCGGCCAGAAGCGAACCTGTCTGCGGATGCGTGGCGCCGCGCACGGCCACGGCCAGCGTGGCCATGTTGTCGGCGAAGCGCTGCGCGACCTCGGCCACCTCTTCGAGGCTTCTTCCCTCGGCGGCCGCGGCGCCGGCGATCTTGTACGTGGGGATGCAGCCCACAAGTCCGCGGCGGTCGTCGGCGTTCTCGCGCGGGGCGTTCGACACGTCCTCCTGCGTGACCACTTTCACCACGTTCAGGCCCTGCTTCTTGCACTGCTTCATGGTCATGTTTCCGGTGAGCATGTCGCCGGCGTGGTTGAGCACGATGTAGAGCACGCCCTTGCCCTTGTCGGCCAGCTTGATGGCGTCCACGCAGGCCTGCGGGCCGGGCGCGGCGAAGATGTCGCCCACGACGTCGATGTCCACCATGCCCTCGCCCACGAAGCCCTCGATGGCCGGCTCGTGGCCGCTGCCGCCCTGCGTCACGATGGTCACGCGGTCGGCCTCGGCCAGCTTCTTGTTGATGACCATGTTGTCCTCGCCCAGCTCGAGAATGTCGGGGTTGGCCAGGGCCAGGCCCTCGAGCAGCTCCGCGGTGAGGTTGTCGGGGTCGTTGATGAACTTCTTCATCTGCATGGTGCTCCTCCTCAGTCGTTTGACAGCCGGAAAAGAAAGGCCCGCCGCGCGATGCGGCAGGCCGGGTTCCCTACGAGCGCGGCAGCGAGGCGCCGTTCGCCAGCCCGCGCAAGAACAGCGAGGTGGACACGGCTCCCGCATCGGGCGTTCCGATGGTCCGATCGCCGTAGCTGCGCGCGCGGCCGAACTTGGAAGCGAAGCCCTCGGATGCCCGGGCGCCCTCCTCCGCGGCCTCGGCCGCGGCCATGAGCACGTCGACGGGGCCGTCGTCCGGGGCGGCGCACGCCTGCGCGGCCTTCACGGCGGGGATCAGGGCGTCCATCATGGTCTTGTCGCCCACCTGCGCCGTGGTGATATCCTGCATCTCGGCCAGGCAGCCGGCGAACATGCGGCGCACGGCGTCGGCGGAAAGCTCGTTCTCGTCGTCGCCGAGCTGGGCGCCCAGGCCGCCGATGAGCGTGCCGTACAGCGGGCCCGCGGAGCCGCCGCGCACGGCCATGACGTCCATGCCCAGATCGTCGAGGAAGTCCTTGATGGAGGCGTCGTCCCACGCCTCGATGCGCTCGTTCACGAGCTTGGCGATCTTCGTAACGGTGATGCCGTGGTCGCCGTCGCCGAACCGGGAGTCGATGTCGCTTAAGCGCTCGGCATGCTCCAGCATGAGTCGCGCGCTCTCGCGCAGCATGGTCTTGCACGTGCCCCGATCGATCATAGGTGCCCCTCTTTCGTCGGTTATTGCTTCGCGGTCAACTCTACCCGCAACGTTCGAGAAGGTCAATGGGCGAAAAGCGCCGTTCCCTCGGGGCGGCGGCAGGAGACGTGCGGGTTTCATGGCGCGAAGAGGGCTGGCGGGCGGGAACGCGCGCCGCGCGCCGATCCGCGCAGCGCGCGGCGCGCGAACCGGCGCGGAGAAGGACGCACGGATCCCGAGCCCTCCGCCGCGCCATGAGAAAAAAACGCCCCCTCCGTGGAGGGGGCGAACCTTACGCGTTGATGTAGACGTAGACGATGCGGATGGTGTCGGCGAGGTTGCCGGACGTGTTCGCGGTGGAGTAGTTGTACAGCAGCACCGCCGACCATTCGTGCGCCGCGCCGTCCAGGTCGACCGTTCCGGAGAACGAGTACGACTCCTTGACGAGCGTCGTGCCGTCGCTCGCGTACTCGGAGTACGCGGTCTTGTCGGCCGGCAGCTCCGCGGAACCCTCGGGCACGTCGACGCCGGCTTCCTGCAGCGTCTTCTCGATGAGGTGCTCGTTCTTCACCGCGTCGACGAAGCTGAGCGAGCCGTAGCCGAGCGAGGCGGTGGCGGCGGAATACCCCGCCTGCACGACCGCGCCGTCCTCGTTCAGGCCGAGGTACACCGTCGGCGTTCCGGAGCGCGTGTCGGCCGGCTCGTCGGTGAGGGCCACCGTCACGTTCGTCTTGACCGGGTTGCCCTCCTCGTTCACCTCCTTCGAGGTGGTCTCGGTGGCGCCGTGCTTGAGCGCCGTGATGGCCTCGTCCTTCGTCATGCCGAGCACGGCGGCCAGGTCGGGCACGTCGGTCTTCTTGGCGGTGGCGGTGGTGGCGTCCTTCGTCTCGTCGGTCTGCATGGACCCGACCTCCTGGGAGCTCTGCTGCTCCTGGGTCTGCTGCGAGGCGATCAGCTGGCTCTCCTCGAACCACTGCCACGCGAAGTAGCCCAGCGCGCCGATCAGCAGGACGAGCAGCACGACGATGGCGATGAGCACGCGCCGCATGCGGCGGGATTTGCGCTGGTAAGCGGGGATCTGCTGCTTCTGCTTCTTTTCCTTCTTCTTCTTGCCGTGGCGGCCCTGGGGCTCTTCGGGCTCGACCGGGACGGCCTCGTCGCCGAACAGCAGGGGCGGCGCGTCCACCGGCTCGAGGGCCTCGATGGCGTCGGGGTACTCGTCCTCGTTGTCGCCGCGGTAGCTGAAGCCGCCCGCGTGCGCGCCGTCGCCCACCGGGGAGAACGCCTCGGTGAGGCCGATGCGCTCGTCGGAGCGGTCGGAGGGGGTGCCTTTGGGTACGTTGGGAGCATGTTTGGGCATCGTAGAGCCTTCCTGACAGGTGGAACGGAGGTGCTGGCTAGCGCAAGAACAGGTACCACGCGACGACGGCGATCACGGCCACCGCGCCGAGCGCGAGCACGATCTTCTGGGCGATGGGCATGGGAGCGGCCTCGAGGTCGTCCAAGGTCGTCCCCTGGTAGCCCTCGTCTTCGGCGGACGGCTCCTCCCGCTCCTCGACCGCCTCGGGCTCCCCGCTCGCAGCGTCGTCGGGCTCGACGACGGCGTCGTCGGCGCTAGGTGCCGTCGGAGCCGGAGCCGGGACCGGCGTCGGGGCCGCGGTTCGCGCCGGGCGCGCGCCCGCCTGGATGACGACATCGTCCTCGTCATCGGGCGTCACGGTTATATGGGAAAACTTGGGGTCGCCTGCAGCCACGGTTCATCCTTTCACGTCAATGCGATTATAGATGATAATCCAGGCGGATGCCCCCGTCCAAATAATATCCATCGAGCTGGGCGCATGCGCCCCCGACGCACGCGCCGCCCCGCCGCGGGAACCTGCGGCGGGGCGGCGCGAAGCGGGAATGCGCGAGCGGCCTACTGCACGCCCTCGATGTGCGGGATGCTGGCGAAGCCCGCCTCCAGCTCCTCGTCGGTGGGGACATGGTCGCTCATCTCGCCGCGGTTGTACGCGTCGTAGGCCTTCATGTCGAAGTAGCCCGTGCCCGTGAGGCCGAAGAGGATCGTCTTCTCCTCGCCCGTCTCGGCGCAGCGCTTGGCCTCCTCCACGGCCTGGAAGATGGCGTGGGCGCTCTCGGGAGCCGGCAGGATGGTCTCGAGCCGCGCGAACTCCACGGCCGCCGCGAACACGTCGGTCTGCTTCACGGCCACGGCGTCCAGGTAGCCGTCGTGCTTGAGCTTCGACACGATGGGACTCATGCCGTGGTAGCGCAGGCCGCCAGCATGGTCGGGGCTGGGCAGGAAGCCGTTGCCCAGCGTGTACATCTTCGCGAGCGGGCAGGTGCGGCCCGTGTCGGCGAAGTCGTAGGCGTAGCGCCCGCGCGTGAGGCTCGGGCAGCTGGCCGGCTCGACGGCGACGAAGCGCGTGTCGGGACGGACGCCTTTGATCTTGTCGCGCATGAACGGCGCGATGAGGCCGCCGAGGTTCGAGCCGCCGCCCGCGCAGCCGATGACCACGTCGGGGTACTCGCCCAGCTCCTCGAAGGCAGCGTAGCTCTCCAAGCCGATGACCGACTGGTGCAGCACCACCTGGTTGAGCACCGACCCCAGCGTGTAGCGGCCCTTGTTGCCGGGAATGTTGAGCGCGCGTTCCACGGCCTCGGAGATGGCCGTGCCCAGCGAGCCCGAGGAGTCGGGATGCTCGGCGAGCATCTTGCGGCCGATCTCGGTGGTATCGGACGGCGAGGGCGTCACGTGCGCATCGAACGTCTCCATGATGTTGCGGCGGAACGGCTTCTGCTCGTAGGAGCACTTCACCATGAACACGTCCAGATTGAGCCCGAAATGCGCCGACGCCTCGGCGAGCGCCGTGCCCCACTGGCCCGCACCCGTCTCGGTGGTGATGCCGTCGAGATCCTGAGCCTTCGCGTAATAAGCCTGGGCGATGGCAGAGTTCAGCTTGTGCGAGCCGGACGTGTTGTTGCCTTCGAACTTGTAGTAGATCTTGGCGGGCGTGCCGAGGGCCTTCTCCAGGTTGTACGCGCGGCACAAGGGCGACGGGCGGTAGATGCGGTACATCTCCAACACCGGTTCGGGGATGTCGACGTAGGCCGTGTCGTCGTCCAGCTCCTGGCGCACCAGCTCGTCGCAGAACACAGGTGCCAGATCCTCAGGTGCCGCGACCTGGCCGTTCGGCAGCCGGATGGGCTCCGGCTTCTCCGGCATGTCGGCCCGCAGGTTGTACCACTGCGTCGGGATCTGGTCTTCGCGCAGGTACAGACGATGCGGTGCTTGTTCGGTCATGGTCGTTTCCTTTCCAATCGGTCGGTCCCGCGGCTTGCCCGCCGCGGATGTTCGCAGTCGGCTTCGGTTCGTGCAGCTCGCACGAAAAGAGCCCCCGGATCTCCGAGGGCTCTTCTGACAAGTATGTGTGCGTGAACAGAAGCCAGGGGACCCGGGATTAATGCGTTCTGCTCCACCACCATGCGCCGATACCCGGCGTCGCGAGGACGCTGGCAGCGCAAACGATGTTGGCGACAGGTTGCAAAGGGGAGCCTTTCATGCTCGGTTTCCGGGTACGCCCGCCAGTATAGCGCGCCGCGCAGCGAAATGCAAAACGCGATTTTGGCCCGAATGCGCCGATAATCGTGCCGCTCGCGCCCGCCTGTTGCGCTGCCGCAGGCGCCTTTGGGCGGTTTTTCGCGCCGCAGACGGCCGATATTTGTTTCCATGGGGTAAATTACCTGGTGCACAGTGCTTTATTGCACTAGAGTATGTTGATACGCTTTTTTGCTAGCATGCGCGAAAGCGTCAGCAAAGTCGCACGACTCGCTGGAGGGCCCCGTTCGACGCGGGGTGCGAGGGAAGGAGAACGACAAATGGAAGAAAGCAAGAACACGTTCAGCAGACGCCAGTTCGTCGAGCTGCTCGGCGTGTCTGCCGCAGGTTTCGGCCTGGTGAGCATGGCGGGCTGCAGCGGCGGCGACACGAGCGCGCCGGCTGCGAGCGGCGGCGACACGACGGGCGGCGGCGCGGCCGACGCCATCACGTACAGCCTTACGGCCGATCCGCGCGCGCTCGACCCGGCGTACTTCGACGACGGCGAGTCCGCAGTGGTCAGCTGCAACATCCACGAGGGCCTGTACCAGTACGGCGCCAAGGATGCGAAGGTCGCCCCGTGCCTGGCAGTCGATCTGCCCGAGATCTCGGACGACGGCAAGGTGTACACCATCAAGCTGCGCGAAGGCGTCAAGTTCCACGACGGCGCCGAGTTCAACGCGGAAGCCGTGAAGAAGTCCATCGAGCGCCAGCTCGAGCCCAACCGCAACTCCGACATGCCCTACGCGTCGTTCGTGTTCGGCGAGAAGGAGGCGGGCAACGGCGTCGAAACCGTCGAGGCCGTCGATCCCACCACCGTGAAGATCACCCTGCGCGCCGCGTCCACCCCGTTCCTGAAGAACCTGGCCATGGCGCTGGCCTCCCCCATCGTGTCCCCTGCGGCAATCGATGCCGCTACCCCCGGCCAGCCCATCGCCGAGCCCAAGGGCACGGGTCCCTACAAGTTCGTCGACTGGACGAAGGGCGCTTCGGTCACCCTCGTGGCTAACGACGAGTACTGGGGAGAAGCCCCGAAGGTCAAGAACCTCGTGTTCAAGATCATCGCCGAGGGCAACACGCGCCTGACCTCGCTCATGAACGGCGAGTGCGACATCATCTCGAGCGTCGACCCCTCGTCGGCCGACCAGGTGACCAGCAACGGCTTCGAGCTGTTCTCCGAGGACGGCATGACCATCAACTACATGGCGTTCAACACCGAGACCGGCCAGTGCACCGATCAGGAAGTGCGCAAGGCCGTCGCCCAGGCCATCAACGTCGAAGAGATGGTGCAGGCCATCTACGGCGATTACGCCACCGTTGCCAACTCGGTCATGCCCACCTGGATGGCTCCGTACGCCAAGGATGTCAAGCAGACGGCGTACGACCCCGAGGCCGCCAAGAAGACCCTGGCCGACAAGGGCATCACCTCGCTGCAGTGCATCACGTACACCACCGCGCGCCCCTACAACCAGAAGGGCGGCAGCCAGCTGGCCAACATGATCCAAGGTTACCTGTCCGAGGTAGGCGTCGACGTGAGCATCACCGAGTACGACTGGACCACCTACAAGACCAAGGTGCAGACCGATCCCTACGATATCTGCTTCTATGGCTGGACGGGCGACAACGGCGATCCGGACAACTTCATGAACCTCTTGGCCGACACGAACTGGTCCATGAACGTGGCGCACTTCCAGGACGACGAGTACAAGGCCCTCATCGCTCAGGGCGTCGACACGCCCGACGGCGATGAACGCGACGCCATCTACCTCAAGTGCGAGGAAATGGTTGCCGAGAAGCAGCCGTGGGTGCTGATCTCCCACTCCAAGAACCTGCTGGGCATCAACCCGAAGGTCAAGGACTTCTACTACCATCCGACGGGCGTCGCCTTCTTCAAGGGCGTGTCCAAGGAAGCGTAAGCCTCTCGCTTCGCGCGGACGGGGCCGCTCGGCGTCGAGCGGCCCCTTTTTTGGGTTCTATTACCGCTCGGCATGGCGTTCTTGCCGTCAAACGAGAGCAAGTGCGCTACACTGTCATGCGATCTTTTTCGATCCACGACTGCACGTTCGGGCGAAACCGGACGCGCGCTCGAAGCCGAAGGCACTGCCTCCGGCTTCATTCCTGTTCGCTCGGCGCCGACACGCCGCCCGGACGGATCCCGGTAAAGAAAGGAGCAGCAGTTGCTCAAATACATCCTCAAACGAATCCTCATGGTGATTCCCGTTTTGCTGGGTGTGACAGTCATCATCTTTCTCATCACACGCGTGTTGGCCCCGGACCCGGCTCCGGTGGTTCTGGGCGAGCACGCAACGACCGAGGCGATGGCGGCATGGCGCGCCGACAACGGGCTGGACGATCCCATCTGGCTGCAGTACATCAACTTCATCGTCGGCGCGCTCCAAGGCAATCTGGGCACGTCGTACTACACCCACCAGCCGGTCACGGCTGAGATCGCGGCGCGTTTCCCCGCCACCGCCGAGCTGGCCATCTGCGCCATCATCGTGGCGTCGATCGTCGGCGTGGCCTTGGGCGTGCTGGCGGCAGTGAAGAAGAACAAGGCGGCCGACAACGTGAGCATGCTCATCGCGCTCGTCGGCGTATCGATGCCCATCTTCTGGTCGGGCATCCTGCTTATCCTGCTGTTCTCGGGCATCCTGCACTGGCTGCCGTCGAGCGGCCGCGTGTCGCCCCTCCTGCAACCGTCGGGAGGAACCGGATTCTTCATTCTCGACACCATCATGCAGGGCAACTGGGCCGGCCTCGCCGACGTGCTGGTGCACCTCATCCTGCCCACGTTGGCGCTGTCGCTGTACTCCATGGCCATCATCACGCGCATGACGCGCTCCAGCATGCTGGAGACGCTGAACGCCGACTACATCCGCACCGCGCGCGCCAAAGGCCTGTCGAAGGGCTCCGTCAACATCAAGCACGCGCTGCGCAACGCCATGCTGCCCGTGTCCACGGTCATCGGCCTGCAGTTCGGAAGCCTCTTGGGCGGCGCGCTGCTCACCGAGACGGTGTTCGCATGGCCCGGCATCGGCAAGTTCGCCGTCGACTGCGTGCTGAAGAGCGACTTCCCCGTCGTCCAGGGCATCGTGCTTCTGGTGGCGGTCATCTTCGTCATCATGAACCTCGTCGTCGACATCGTGTACGCCTACCTCGATCCCCGCATCAAGTACGGCGCGAAGGAAGAGGGGTGATCCGCATGGCGAAGAACAAGCTGCTCGCCACGGAGCCGGCCGGCGATGCCGCGCTGCTGAACGGCCAACCGGTCAAGGAGAAGCACGAGAGCATCTGGAAAGACGTGTTCGCGGGCATCGTGTCCAACAAGGCGTCGCTCGTCAGCGGCATCTTCATCCTGATCCTGGCCGCCATCGCCATCGTCACGAAGCTGGCTCCCGGCATCCTGCCCTACGACCCGTACGCGCAGAACCTCGGCGAATCGCTGCTGGGGCCCTCGGCGCAGCACTGGTTCGGCACCGACATCCAAGGCCGCGACATCTTCTGCCGCGTGCTCGTGGGCACGCAGATCACGCTGACCGTGGGCCTGGCCGCCGTGGCCATCTCGCTCACCGTGGGCGTCATCCTGGGCTCCATCGCCGGCTACAAGGGCGGCAAGTGGGACACCGTCATCATGCGCATCATGGACATGATGCTGGCCATCCCCTCCATCCTTCTGGCCATCGCCATCATGGCGGCGCTCGGGCCCGGCATCGAAAAGGCGGTCGTGGCCATCGGATTGGTGGCCATCCCCGAATACGCGCGCATCGTGCGCTCCGAGATCCTCTCCATCAAGGAGAACGACTACGTGGCCGCCGCGCGCGTCATCGGCGATTCCAACTTCAAGATCGTGTTCAAGCACGTGCTTCCCAACGTGCTGCCGTCCATCATCGTCCGCGCCACGCTGGGCATCTCCACGGCCATCCTCGACGCAGCCGCCCTCGGCTTCCTCGGCTTGGGCGTGCAGCCGCCTGCCGCCGAATGGGGCGACATGCTGGGCCGCGGACGCAACGAGCTGTTCCGCGCGCCTTGGCTCATGATATTCCCCGGCCTGGCCATCACGCTGACCGTGCTCGCGTTCAACCTCCTGGGCGACGGCGTGCGCGACGGTCTCGACCCCAAAGCAAGGAAGAGGTGATCCCGTGCTTCTTTCGGTGAAGAACCTCTCAACGGAGTTCCCCGTCAAGAAGGGTATCGTCCGCGCCGTCGAAGACGTGAGCTTCGACGTGGACCAAGGCGAGATCCTGGCGATCGTGGGCGAGTCGGGTTCCGGCAAGTCCGTGACCAGCCTGTCCATCATGGGTCTTTTGGCCGAGCCGGGACACGTGGCCGGCGGCTCCCTGGAGTTCGAAGGCAAGGACCTCGCAACCCTGTCCGAGAAGCAGTACCGCGAACTGCGCGGCAACGACATGGCGATGATCTTCCAGGAGCCCATGACCTCGCTCAACCCGGTGTACCGCGTGGGCAACCAGATCGTGGAGGCCATCCGCACCCACGAGAAGGTGTCGAAGGCCGAGGCGAAGGACCGTGCCGTCGACCTGTTGCGCAAGGTGGGCATCCCCAGCCCCGAGGCACGCATCAACGACTACCCGCACCAGATGTCGGGCGGCATGCGCCAGCGCGTTATGATCGCCATGGCGCTGGCCTGCAACCCGAAGCTGCTCATCGCCGACGAGCCGACGACGGCCCTCGACGTGACCATCCAGGCGCAAATCCTCGATCTTCTGCGCCGCCTGCGCGACGACACGGGCATGGCCGTGCTGCTGATCACGCACGATCTGGGCGTGGTGTCGGAGACGGCCGACCGCGTGGTGGTCATGTACTGCGGCCAGGTGGTGGAGGAAGCCGAGGTCCGCACGCTGTTCGACCACCCGATGCACCCCTACACGCTGGGCCTGCTGAAGTCCATCCCCCGCCTGGAGGACGACGATTCGAAGCGCCTGTACATGATCAAGGGCATGGTGCCGAACCCGTTGGAGATGCCGCCGGGCTGCCACTTCTCGGACCGCTGCGACTCCTGCATGGACATCTGCCGCACGAAGGTTCCCGAGCTTGTGGACGTCGACGGCCATAAGGTGCGCTGCTTCCTGTACGAGAGCGCCGACGGCGAAGTGAAGAGCGAGGAAGCCATCGCCCGAGCCGAGGCCGAGGCGCTGGCCGACGTCGAAGCGGCGCGCGAGGTGGAGACCGCCGAGGCGCTGTTGGCTGCCGAAGATCTGCGCGAGGCGGAGATCGAGGAGATCGAGAAGGAAGAGGAGGCGAGCCGATGAGCGAGAACACCGCGAGCAACGCGACCGCGTCCGCGCAAGCGGGCGCGGTCGCGCAGGACATCCTGCTCGACGTCCAGCACCTCACGAAGCGTTTCGCCGCAGACACGAACTTCTTCGGCAAGGCGACCTCCTACGTGCAGGCCGTGGACGACGTGAGCTTCCAAATCCGCAAGGGAGAGGCGTTCGGCCTGGTGGGCGAATCGGGCTGCGGCAAAACCACCGTAGGCAAGATGCTGGTGAACCTGCTGAAGCCCACGTCGGGCAAAATCGTCTTCGACGGCAAAGAGCTGACGGCGATGAAGCCGGCCGAGCGCAAGCAGTACTGCAAAGACATCCAGCTGATCTTCCAGGATCCCTACGCGTCGCTCAACCCGCGCATGCGCATCGGCGACATCATCGCCGAGCCCATCATCACGA
>ERZ826396.2108-NODE-2108-length-18094-cov-4.267143_pt1 | contig 18094 bp, 16 predicted proteins | sample MGYA00519926_ERZ826396 | MGnify/ENA primary metagenome ERZ826396 (study PRJEB31778, sample SAMEA3449230) | human gut metagenome | biome: human gut; feature: human-associated habitat; material: faeces | place: United Kingdom | collected 2010/2012 ... | reverse complement strand
CTTTAATAAGTTCCAGACACAATCGTGTTAAGTTTTCAAGGTACAAGTAAAAGGCTGCTTTTAGATATGCCTTTTGACACCCTAATCTTATAGGAAATTCCGATTACACTTTTTGCGTATAAACCTTGGAAGCTGTATGTTTGGCATACGCTTTCAGTACATCCTCAGAAAACCTGAGCCAGAACAATAAAGAAGGCTGATGCCGAATAGCGTAAAGGAAAGCACAATCATCAAAAGGAAAAGCAGTGGCAGGATGGAGATAATAACGCTGGCCGCGTCCCAGACGGACGGTTTCAAATATAACTTGCCTGTGTGTTTGTCGCGATAAAGACAAAAGAGAGCACCCTGCTGATATTGTCTTTTTGAACACGATTTCTGAGAGTACCATTTGCCAGAACCCTCCGGCGCCCAATAGGAAAAGATCAGATAATAGTTGTAGCTGCCGTCTCCGTCACTAGCCTTAAGAAGGCCGTCAGCATGCGCGTCGATCAGATCGAAAGAGCCCGAAAGGTAGTGGAAGAACCAGCCGAAGAAATCCAGGAAGGGAAGAAGGGCGGCTGGCAGAAGATGCCGGGCACTGGCCAGGCCGCCCGCGCATAATACCGTTCCGGCAACCGCAAAAATAAGATTTCCAGTCTGGTTCGGTGTCTCTGCGCTGTAGTCGGACATCTGTGCTAGGATATCCTTTCCGTCGACCAGAAAGGCGGCGGAAAGCGCGAAGCACAGGAGGGCCAGCAGAAGCTTCGTGAACCAATGATAGTGTACTTCTGATTCAAGACCCCAGCTTCCAGTGTTCCGGTTATAGAGAACAGGCAGAATAGCGCCTTGAGACGGGATATTTAAAAGTCCCTTATAGACCTTTTCCCTGCGTATCGTTAAGCCCTCACAGACAAAGCAGAGTGTAACGGCGGCGGAGGAGAGAGCGTTATTTACGATATTGCCATCTTCCCTGGCTTCATGGTATTGGACAGATTGTACCTGAGCCTGCAGCCGTTGGGCTTTGGCCCAGTGGCGAAGTTGTTTCCAGCTGTGGATGGCGGAACTAAGAAAAAGACAGCCCGCCAACAGTGCAATAAGAATGAACGCCCACATCCCTGACATGCGTTTCCCTCCTGTTTCTGTGTCTCATTCCTGCGGACAGCATCGGCTGCTGCAGCTTTTCTTTAATCCTACCATTATATGAGGAAAACAAGTGTTTGCTTCTGGTTAAATTCCTGTAAAAAAGAAGGTGATTTCCATTGACATACCTGTTTTTTACAGCCTATACTTAGGAAAAGGCGGAGACAAAGGATGAACAGAAGAAAAAGATGGGTGAGGACAGGAGCTTGGGCTGGTTTTGTGCTTCTGTTTTTGGTAATATGTTTTCTGTCTTTCCAGACGGGAAGCGCAACGAAAGCATTGGAAAAGCCATTTATCAATCAGGTGGCCGGGGTTTTGGAGGAACAGCCTTCCGAAGAATGGCTGCTGACGGCGGCTTTTTATATCCGGCAGACGGGAAGGGCGGTTCTCTTTTTTGCGTTGGGATTCTGCGGGGCGGCAGCGATGGGGCTGACGTTTGAACATGCGGATCGGCGCCTGTTGGGCGGCCTGCTTGTGCTGCTTCTGTTTGGAATGGCATATTTTACGGAAAAAATGAAGATATTCATAGAAGGAAGGCATTACGCATTTGCAGAATGCCTGGAAGGCTTCGCGTTTGCTGTATTGGGCGGAGTGTGCCTGTGTGTTGTCCTGCGGTTGGCAGGGCGCAGAAAGGCCGCGAATGAACAAAATGACGCTGGCTTGTAGGGAGGAGTATGTATCAGAAGAAATCAAATCTGCAGAATCTGATGATCATATCGATCGACTGCATTGTGTTGGTGATCAGCCTGGGTATCGCCAATTACATTCGTCATGGGAAATTTTTCAGAGGACTGAATGATCCAAAAGACATGAAGGTGCTGGTGGCAGTTTTCCTGGTGGTCTTTCTTGTCATCAACTTATATAAGAATTTTTATAAACAGATGCTTCTGCGCGGGCCGTTTCAGGAGCTGGTAGAGATCCTGAAAATGAATCTGATTACGGTGGCCGGCGCGACGGTCGCTCTGTACTTTACGCGGATAATTGATGCCTATTCGCGTATGGTGCTGCTTTATTTCGTGCTGATCGATGTGGCGCTTATGTTTGTGGCACATCAGATATATAAAAAATACCTTCCGACATTTTACCGGCTGACGGGCACGGCAAGGCAGGTTCTTCTGGTGGCCGACGCGCAGCAGGCAAAGCAGCTGGTGGAGGAGATGCGTTCCATACGCGATTACAGCTATTCCATCAAGGGGATCGTGCTGTTGGATGCAGAAGCGGATAATGTTGCCGGCGTGCCTGTCGTGGCATCCAGGGAGGAAATGGTGGACTACTGCCTGGGCGCTTCTTTGGATGAGGTGGTGATCTGTGCGGGTGGAGAGGAACAGAGTGGGCTGCATCAGGATATGGAGAATCTCGCAGCGATGGGGCTGACGATCCATCTGCAGATTCCGGTGCTGGAACTGCGGGAAGCGCCCTGGAGGATGCTTTCACAGCTGGGAAAATTCCATATGATTACCTATGCGAATAAGGTGGCCCCCTTTGGGCAGCTGATGACGAAGCGGCTGATGGATATCTGCGGTGCCCTGGTGGGCTGTGTGTTTCTGGCCGTTCTCACGGTCATCCTCACCCCGATCATCAAACTGGATTCACCTGGGCCTGTTTTCTTCTCACAGAAGAGAGTAGGCCGCAACGGTCGCATTTTTAAGATGTATAAGTTTCGTTCCATGTATGTGGATGCGGAAGAACGCAAGAAGGAATTGATGGAACGAAATGAGATGGACGGGCTCATGTTCAAAATGGAGGATGATCCGCGGATCACCAAAGTCGGAAAGTTCCTGCGGCGGACGAGCCTGGATGAATTCCCGCAGTTTGTCAATATCCTGAAGGGAGATATGAGCCTGGTAGGAACCAGGCCGCCCACGTTGGATGAGTTTGAACATTACAAAACATACCACAAAAAACGCCTGAGTTTCCGTCCGGGCCTGACGGGGATGTGGCAGGTGAGCGGCCGGAGCAATATCACTGATTTTGAAGAAATCGTCCGGCTGGATGTGGAGTATATCGATCATTGGTCCGTAGGGCTGGATATCAAGATCCTGGTAAAAACGGTGCTGGCTGTTTTTTCCGAACACGGTGCGAAGTAAAGGGATGCGGAAAAGCGCAGCGGCAGTTGGTTCAATAGAAAAGAAAACTTGACGTATTTTGGTGTTGTGAATATTAACCAATGAAGAAGGCGAGAGGGAACGGCATGATTGAAATGCCGTTCTTTTTCTTTTTTGGGCGGCGTATGTACCCTGAAGAAGGCTGTCCGTAAACAGCTTCAAAACAAATGAATAATCAATTATTTTGTGCATAATTGCTGAATAAATCCGTTCGGTTTAGGAGAAGTGCCATATATGGCACATGATTCTTGCCCGCCCTGAACGTTTGTAGAAAAGTGACAGAATTTGGGATAAAATACTACTACAGTTCAGTGGAAAAAGCAATTCTTACTTAAGGAATATGATAAACTATTAGCACGAACCATGGTAAATCTTGTAAAGTAAGGTGTGCTGAAGATGTTGGATTATGTAGCGATTATGCGTGGCCTGCGTGAGGACAACGATGTGAAGCAGAGGGAAGTGGCAGATTATCTGAAGATTGACCAAAGAGTATATTCCAGGTATGAGCGGGGGCAGAATGCGATGCCCGTCCGTTTTATTCCGCTGCTGTGCGACTATTATAATGTATCGGCCGATTACCTGCTTGGAAGGACAAAAGAGAAGGATTATCCGGGAGCGGATAAGAACAGAAAATTGGGAAGTACGAAAAAGAAAGAATAATTATGAAGAAAAGAACGCGGCAGACAGCGGAATCCTCCGGCTGGCTGCCGTTTTTTGTTCCTTGACCGTGGCTGTTGGGATGGACTTGAGGGCTGTGGCCTCTTAATGGCGGCGAAGGAAAATAGGGTTTGAAGTAATAAGCGGAAGAGAGTATAATGGAACAAGCTATTTCAAAAGTTCTTGAGGAAGTCAGAGAGCTGTTAATATAGAATTGAGCGGACAGGAGTAAAAGGAGCCATCGCGATGCATAATCAATTAACGCAGAAAGATATAGAACGGATGAAGGAAGAGATTGAACACAGGAAATTGGTGGTCAGGAAGGAAGCGCTGGAGGCTGTCAAGGAAGCCAGGGCACAGGGAGATCTGAGCGAAAATTTTGAATACTATGCGGCGAAACGTGAGAAGAACAGGAACGAGAGCAGAATCCGTTTCCTGGAGCGGATGATTAAGACCGCGGAGGTGATTTCGGATGAATCGAAAGAGGACGAAATCGGTGTGAACAATACGGTGCTTTTGTTTTTTGAAGAGGAAGGGACAACGGAGACGATGAAGATCGTTACCACCATGCGGGGAAATTCCCTGGAAGGGCTGGTAAGCACGGAATCTCCCATCGGGAAAGCGCTTTTGGGCCACAAAATTGGGGATCGGGTTTATGTGAAAGTGAATGAAAACTATGGGTATTATGTGGTGGTAAAGCAGATTGAGAAGACGGTGGATGATGGGACGGATAAGCTGAGGAGCTTTTGACGGACGGACAAGCCGCACTCCCGCCATACTGGTATCGCGGGAATGAAAAGGTGTGATTGGAAACGGCAGGAAAGGAAAGAGACGGATATGGAAGCGTTGCTGTTGCTGGCGGCAATCATAGTTGCCGCCATTTTCTTTTTGATAAAAGGGGCCTGGGACGAGCGGGGGAAAAAGGAACAGGTTAAGGAACGGATTCACGAGGCCTATGGAAAAGAGTGGAAGCGGGAGTACAGTGAAGAAGAACTAGGAGGAATCCTCGGATTTTATGAGGCGCACCGGAGGGAGAATCAGATTGATGACATCACCTGGAATGATTTGTCCATGGATGAAATCTTTTTCCGTCTGAACCACACCTATTCCTCAGCCGGACAGGAATATCTGTATTATGCTTTAAGGACGCCCGCCCTTTCTGCAGAGGAACAGGAGGGAATGGAGGAACGGCTCTCCTGGATCGATGGCAACGAACGGGAAAGGGAACAGCTGCAGCTTTTGTTCTGGACCCTTGGAAGGAGCGGAAAATATTCCGTCTACGATTATCTGGGATATTTGGATGGACTGGGTGAGCGCAGCAGCGGCAGGGATATTCTGATGGACGTCCTGCTGTTCGCTTCCCTCCTGCTGATTCCCTTTGAGGCGTCGGTGGGAATGATGCTGTTTTTCATTGTGATCACTGTGAATATGTTCACCTACATGAAGGAAAAACGGCGGGTGGAACCATATCTGGTCAGCTTTGCCTATGTGAAGCGGATTCTGGACTTCGCAAAGGAAATACAGAAGGTTCAGGCGCCGGGATTTGCCAAAGAGTGGAAGGAACTGAAGGAGCTGGAAGGAAGGTTCGGGAAATTCCGCTACAGCGCTGTGCTGGGAATGCGGGGAAGCAATACGGCAGGCGATCCGCTTTCCATCCTGCTGGATTATATAAATATGCTTCTGCATCTGGATATCATCTGTTTTAATGCCATGTTCGCGGAGGTAAAAAAGCATCTTGCAGACATCGACCGCATGATAGAACTGGTGGGAAGGACGGAAGCCCTTCTTGCCGTCGCTTCTTACAGGGCCTCCCTGAAAGAAGGGTGGTGCCGGCCCGTGTTTTCACAGGAAAAGAATCTTTCGATTCGGGGGTTGTATCATCCGCTGCTGAAGGAACCTGTTAAAAATGACATCCGCACGCACAGGGGTGTGTTGGTTACCGGATCCAATGCTTCGGGAAAATCCACCTTCCTGAAGGCGGTGGCTCTGAACGCGCTGCTGGCGCAGACCATAGGAACCTGTACGGCAGAAAGCTATCAGGGAGGTTTCTGGCGGATTTACACTTCCATGGCGCTGCGGGACGATCTGGAGAGCGGGGAGAGCTACTATATCGTGGAAATCGGGGCGCTGAAACGGATTCTGGATGTGACGGCTGTGAAGACCCCTCCGGTACTCTGCTTTGTGGATGAGGTGCTTCGCGGAACGAATACCGTGGAGCGGATTGCTGCTTCCACGCAGATTCTTAAGAGCCTGAGCAGGGAGAACGTGATGTGCTTTGCTGCCACGCATGACATCGAACTGACCCGCCTCCTTCAGGAAGAATATGACAATTACCATTTTGAAGAACAGGTGGGGGAAAATGACATTTCCTTCAACTATGTGCTCATGCCGGGAAGGGCGACCACGAGAAATGCGATCCGCCTGCTGGGCATCATGGGCTATGACGAAGAAATCATCCGGGAAGCGGACGCAATGGCAGCCCGCTTTATGCGGACGGGAGAATGGGAGCCGGAACATGGAAATGCGGCTTCGGAATGAGAGGAAGCGATGAAGGTAACAATTTATACGGACGGAGCGGCAAGGGGAAATCCGGAAGGTCCCGGCGGTTATGGGACGATCCTGCAGTATGTGGACACGCAGGGCAGGCTGCATGAGAAGGAGCTGTCGCAGGGATATATAAAAACCACGAATAACAGGATGGAGCTGATGGCGGTGATCGCCGGCCTGGAGGCCTTGAACCGGCCGTGCCAGGTGGAAATCGTCTCGGATTCCAAATATGTGACGGATGCGTTCAACAAGCATTGGATAGACGGCTGGCTGAAGAAGAACTGGCGGGCCTCTTCCGGTCCGGTGAAGAATATTGATCTGTGGAAGCGGCTTTTGGAAGCGGCAAAGCCGCATCAGATCACTTTTACCTGGGTGAAGGGGCATGATGGGCATCCGGAGAATGAACGCTGTGACAAGCTGGCAACATCGGCTGCGGACGGGGAAGGGCTTGAAGCGGACGTTGGATTGGAAGCTTGACGCGTTCGGATGATAATGGTATGATGACAAAAAGGCTTTATGGCGAGGCCATGGAAGGGATGGTTGTATGAGCAAAGCCGTCTTGTTTTTGAATTCTTTTCTTTCATACCTATTTCTGTTCGCTGTGATCGTGGCGCTGGTCATTGTGGCCATAGCGCTGGGGATCACCTTTCGGAAGAGGAAAGATGCGAAGGATGCGGCGATAAAGGTGAATGCGGAAGAAAAGAATGTAAGAAATGAATAGGGAAACTGGAAATGAAAAAGCTGCCGGAGGATACATGTGAAAGTCCTCCGGCAGCTGTCACAGGGTTATCAGATACTCCGTAGCTTGCTGCGGGGTATTTAATTGTGCGGGAAGCGTTTGCTTATGGAAAATGTGCGGAGGACGAGAGGATGCCAAGATCATCCAACCAGAAGCTGAAACTTCTGTATTTGCTGAAAATTCTCAGTGAGGAAACGGACGAACAGCATTATATGAACGCGCGGGAGCTGATTGCGCGGCTGGGACAGTATGGGATCCGCGCAGAGCGCAAAAGCGTCTACGATGATTTGGAACGGCTGCAGGAGTTCGGATACGATATCATCCATACGAAAACGGGTGAGGGGAGCGGATATTATCTGGGCGGACGGGAATTTGAACTGGCGGAATTGAAGCTCCTGGTGGATGTGGTGCAGGCTTCCCGATTCATCACGCTGAAGAAATCCAGGCAGCTGATCCATAAGCTGGAACGGCTGGCGGGGAGGAATGAGGCGGCCTGCCTTCAGCGTCAGGTTTATGTGGCCGGGCGGGTGAAAACAGAGAATGAAAGCATCTACTATAATGTGGATTTCATCCACCGGGCAATTCAGGAAAATCGGAGGATTACCTTTCAGTATATGGAATGGAACCTGGAGCGAAAACTTGCGCCAAGAAAAGATGGAAGCAGATATGACATCAGTCCATGGGCGCTTTCCTGGAATGACGAGAATTATTATCTGATCGGTTATGACGCCCAGGCGGCGCTGATTAAGCATTACCGGGTGGACAAGATGCACGCGATCCGCCTGTCGGAAGAAGCGAGGCAGGGCGGAGAGGCGTTCCAAAGTTTTGATATTGCGGCCTATACGAATAAGACGTTCGGGATGTATGGAGGAAAAGAGGAGACGGTGACCCTCATTTTTTCCAATAGGCTGATCGGTGTGGTGATCGACCGGTTCGGACGGGAAGCGGATATACGGAAGGTGGATGACACACATTTCCGCCTTCGGGTAAAAGTGGCCATAAGCGGTCAGTTCTATGGATGGCTTACGGGACTGGGCGAGGATGCCAGGATCTCTGGCCCTGAAGAGATTGTAATGGATTATCTGGGATATTTGAAGCGACTTACAGCTATATATGAGAGAGAAAACAGAGGAGGAGATCGAGATGGAAGTGCGGTTTGCAGCCAGGATGAAGGAGTATGAAGAGGGCATTTTTCAGGTGCTGAATGAGAAAAAGGAAGAGTTGGAAAGCCGGGGAAGGAAGGTCTATAACTTTTCTGTTGGCACGCCGGACTTCGCCCCGAGACAGGAGATCATGGATGCAGTGGCACAGGCCGCATCCAGGCCCGAAAATTATAAATATGCCCTCCGGGATCTGCCGCAGTTGACGGAAGCGGTGATCCGCCGCTATAAGAGGCGTTACGGTGTAACCTTGGAGGCTGACGAAGTGATGAGCGTCTACGGCTCGCAGGAAGGAATTACCCATATCGGCTTGTCTTTGTGCGACGAGAATGATGAGGTGCTGGTGCCGGATCCGGGTTATCCCATTTTTGGCATCGGCCCGTCCCTGGCGGGCGCTAGGCTGGTGACCTATCCGCTGACGCAGGAGACGGACTATCTGCCGGAACTGGAAGCGCTTTCAGAGGCTGCTGAGCACGCCAAATTCATGATCCTGTCCTATCCGATGAACCCGATCTGTAAGTGTGCCCCTCATTCTTTCTATGAGCGGCTGATCCCATGGGCGAAGGAACATAACCTGATCCTGATCCATGACAACGCCTATTCAGACATCATTTTTGACGGCAGAAAGGGGATCTCCATCCTGTCCATTCCGGATGCAAAGGAAGTATGCGTGGAATTCTATTCCCTGTCCAAGACGTATAACTATACAGGGGCGAGAATGGGATTCCTGGTGGGGAACAGGGATGTGATCCGCATGTTTAAGAAGCTGCGCAGCCAGATCGACTACGGCACCTTCCTGCCCGTACAGTATGGAGCCATAGCGGCCCTCGACAGTCCGGATGACGCGATACTGTCCCAGTGTGCGGAATATCAGAAGAGGCGGGATGCTCTCTGCGGCGGGTTCAGGAAGATCGGCTGGGATGTGCCGGACAGCGAAGGAACCATGTTCGCCTGGGCGAAGATACCGGAAGGCTTTACGGATGATGTGGAATTCGTCATGGCGCTGATGGAACGGACGGGCGTTCTGTGCACGCCGGGCAGCAGCTTTGGAAACCTTGGCAAGGGACATGTGCGCTTCGCGCTCACCCTTCCGGTCCCTGTGATCGAGGAGGCTGTAGCCGCCGTGAAAGAGAGCGGAATTTTGAAGGGCACAAAAGTGGATTGACAGGTTCGGCTTTTTTGTTTATACTGTGTACACCACAATATATGGTATAATTTTTATAAATAACATCATGATATAGAGATATATCGCTATAGAAGAGGTGCCGGAGAAAGGAAGGGTTTGTATGGAAAATGCGGTTCAGATCAATCAGGAGGAGATCGATTACGGAAAAGAATATCGCCCTGCCCATGATGTGAAGGTTATTAAGAAGGATGGAACCAAGGAAGACTTTAACGTGCAGAAGGTCATTAATGCCGTCGGCAAGAGCGCTTACCGGGCGCTCACGAAGTTCACGGATGAGGAGAAGCGTTCCATCTGCAAATATGTGATCGATAAGGTGGATGAACTGGGGTATGAGGAGATCCCGATCCCTGTAATGCACAATGTGGTGGAATCCGCTCTGGAGCAGGTGAAGCCGATTGTGGCGAAGAGCTATCGGGATTATCGGAACTATAAGCAGGATTTCGTGCGCATGCTGGACGACGTGTATAAGAAGAGCCAGTCCATCATGTATATCGGGGACAAGGAGAATGCGAACACGGATTCCGCGTTGGTATCCACGAAGCGGAGCCTGATTTTCAATCAGCTCAATAAAGAACTCTATCAGAAATTTTTCATGACCACGGAAGAGATTCAGGCCTGCCGGGACGGATATATCTATGTTCACGATATGTCCGCAAGGCGGGATACGATGAACTGCTGCCTGTTCGATGTGCAGAATGTGCTTTCCGGCGGGTTCGAGATGGGAAATATCTGGTACAATGAGCCCAAGACCCTGGATGTGGCATTCGACGTGATCGGCGATATCGTCTTAAGCGCGGCCAGCCAGCAGTACGGCGGGTTTACGGTTCCCAGCGTGGATCTGATCCTGGAACCCTATGCGCAGAAATCCTACGACAGGAACCTGAAGAAATACAGACAGCTGGGCGTGCCGGAAGAGAAGGCGGAAGAAGTGGCATATGCGGACGTGGTCAAGGAGATGGAACAGGGCTTCCAGGGCTGGGAATATAAGTTCAATACGGTAGCCAGCAGCAGAGGGGACTACCCGTTCATCACCATCACTGCGGGAACCGGGACGGGAAGATTTGCCCGCCTTGCCACGATTTCCATGCTGAACGTGCGCCGTGAGGGACAGGGCAAAGAGGGCTTTAAGAAGCCGGTACTCTTCCCCAAGATTGTGTTCCTTTATGATGAAAACCTGCACGGCCCCGGAAAGCCGCTGGAAGATGTGTTTGAGGCAGGCGTGCGCTGTTCTGCCAAGACCATGTATCCGGACTGGCTGAGTCTGACCGGTGAGGGCTATGTGGCCAGCATGTATAAAAGATATGGCAAGATCATTTCACCCATGGGATGCCGCGCATTCCTTTCTCCCTGGTATGTGAGGGGAGGCATGCATCCCGCGGACGATGAGGATGAACCCGTGTTTGTAGGACGGTTCAACATCGGCGCGGTCTCCCTCCATCTGCCCATGATCCTGGCCAAATCCAGACAGGAAGGGAAGGACTTCTATGACGTGCTGGATTATTACCTGAACCTGATCCGCAAGCTTCACATCCGTACCTATGCGTATCTGGGAGAGATGCGGGCATCCACCAATCCGCTGGCGTACTGTGAAGGCGGTTTTCTGGGAGGACATCTGAAGCTGACGGATAAGATTAAACCGCTGTTAAAATCAGCTACCGCTTCCTTCGGAATCACCGCCCTGAATGAACTGCAGATGCTCTATAATGGGAAATCCCTGGTGGAGGACGGCCAGTTCGCGCTGGAAGTGATGGAATATATCAACAGCCGGATCAACGAATTCAAGGAAGAAGACGGAAACCTGTATGCGATCTACGGCACGCCTGCGGAGAATCTCTGCGGCCTGCAGGTGAAGCAGTTCCGTGAAAAGTACGGCATTATAGAAGGCGTGTCGGACAGGGAATATGTGAGCAACAGCTTCCACTGCCATGTGACGGAGGATATCACGCCCATCGAGAAACAGGACAAAGAAGGCCGTTTCTGGAACCTGTGCAACGGCGGAAAGATTCAGTATGTGAAATATCCCATCGATTATAACCTGGAGGCTGTGAAAACACTCATCCGCAGGGCGATGGATAAGGGATTCTATGAGGGCGTGAACCTATCCCTGGCTTATTGCGATGACTGCGGCCATCAGGAACTGGAAATGGATGTATGCCCTAAATGCGGAAGCCGGAACCTGACGAAGATTGACCGCATGAACGGATATCTGTCCTATTCCAGGGTGCATGGGGATACCCGCCTGAATGACGCGAAGATGGCAGAAATCGCGGAAAGGAAATCAATGTAAGACATGCGTTACCATAATATTACGAAAGATGATATGCGAAACGGCGACGGCCTCCGGGTTGTCCTGTGGGTGGCGGGCTGTGAGCACTGCTGCAAGGGCTGCCATAATCCTATCACCTGGGATCCGGAAGGCGGCCTCCGCTTTGATGAAGCGGCGAAGCAGGAAATCTATGACCAGCTGGATCAGTCCTATATTTCCGGGATCACTTTTTCCGGAGGCGATCCGCTGCATCCGGCCAATAAAGGGGATGTGCGTAGGCTGATGGCGGAGATTAAGAAGAAATATCCGAATAAAACGATCTGGCTGTATACCGGAGATGTGTGGGAAAGGCTGTATCAGGATTCTATTCTCACCTATGTGGATGTGCTGGTGGACGGAGAATTCCAGATCGATAAGCGGGATGAGAAACTGATGTGGAAGGGAAGTTCCAATCAGCGGGTCATCGATGTACAGGCCTCTCTGAAACAGCAGGATCCCAGCGTCCCCATTCTCCACTGCCCGGATTATGCGCAGACGCCTGACGGGCAGACAGATATATTTGCAAAAGCAGCATGGCAGAAAGGAGCAGCAGGATGCGAAGGATAGCAAAATTTATGAAGGTGAGCAGGGAGGAATTCCTGAAGGATTATATGGACGCCTTTCCGGAATGTTCAAAAGAAAAGGCGGAAGCGATATACGAAGGGATCAGACTGCCCAGAAGGGCGACATCCGGAAGCGCGGGCTATGATTTTTTCATTCCTTCCGACTGTACGCTCGCTCCGGGAGAGACGGCAAAGATCCCGACTGGAATCCGGGCATGGATGGAGTCGGAATGGGTGCTTCATCTGTATCCGAGAAGCGGCCTGGGCTTTAAATACAGGCTGCAGCTGAACAATACTGTGGGAATCATTGACAGCGATTATTATAACAGCGACAATGAAGGCCATATTTTCGCGAAGATCACCAATGATTCCAATGAGGGAAAGACGCTGGAACTGAAGGCTGGCGAAGGGTTCATGCAGGGAATTTTCCTGGAATATGGAATTACCCAGGATGATGAGGCGGACGGTGTAAGAAACGGTGGTTTTGGAAGCACAGGCAGGTAAAGTACAGGCTGCCAGATGGCTGGAGGCTTATATATCCGCATAAATTCACTCCTTTTCGGGCAGAATGATCGTATCTGTCCGAAAAGGAGTTTTTTTGCTTATGGAGAAACATATGGCCCCGGGGCTTTGTGAAAACATGGACTATCTGAATGAAACGCTGAAAGTGGATCAGAGTTTTGATATCATCTGCCGCAAGATCCGGATTGGGGGAAGGGAGGCCTGCCTTGCTTTCATAGACGGCTTCTGCAAAGATGAACTGATGGAAAAGATCCTGGAGCACTTTCTGGAAGTGGAAGAGAAGGATATGCCGGAGGATGCGCAGGGGCTGTCAAAAGGATTTGTGCCCTATGTGGAGGTGGAGCTGAAGGCGGAATGGGAAGAGATCCTCTACGCCATTCTGTCCGGCGTGCCGGTTCTTTTCGTGGACGGCTATGAACAGTGCATTCTGATAGATGCGAGAACCTATCCGGCAAGAGGCGTGGAAGAGCCGGAAAAGGACAAAGTGCTGCGGGGCTCCAAGGATGGGTTCGTGGAGACCATTGTGTTCAATACTGCGCTCATCCGGCGTAGGATCCGTTCCCCCAAGCTGGTGATGGAAATGCTGCGTGCAGGGGAAAGTTCCCAGACGGATATCGTTATCTGCTATATGGATGACAGAGTGGACCATGCCTTCCTGGACAAAATCCGGAAACGGATCCAGCCCATCCGGGTGGATGCGCTGACCATGAACCAGGAAAGCCTGGCGGAATGCCTCTATCAACGGAAATGGTATAATCCCTTCCCAAAGTTTAAATTCACGGAACGGCCAGACACGGCAGCGGCGCAGGCGCTGGAGGGAAATATTGTCTTGCTGGTTGATAATTCTCCCTCTGTCCTGATCCTGCCCACAACGGTATTTGATCTGGTAGAGGAGGCGGATGACTTCTACTTCCCTCCGATCACAGGAACCTATTTGCGCCTTACAAGACTGTTGATTGCGATTTTGACTTATTTGCTCACACCGACTTTTTTGTTGTTCATGCAATATCCGCAATGGCTGCCGGAAGGTTTTGATTTCATCCGGGTAAGGGATACGGTGAACATTCCGCTTATCTGGCAGTTCCTGCTGCTGGAACTGGCAATTGACGGCCTTCGCCTAGCAGCGGTGAACACGCCGAATATGCTGAGCACGCCGCTGAGCATCCTGGCCGCGCTGGTGCTGGGGGAATTCTCCGTCCAGAGCGGATGGTTCAACAGTGAAGTGATGCTGTATATGGCGTTCGTAGCCATGGCCAGTTATACTCAGGCCAGCTACGAACTGGGATATGCGCTGAAATTCATGCGCATTCTGAATCTGATCTTCACATCGATCTTTGGAATCGCAGGATATGTATGTGGCATCCTTCTGTGCGTGATCAGCATAATCAGCAACCGCACCATATCCGGGCAAAGCTATGTATACCCGCTGATCCCCTTTGACGGCAGAAAGCTGGCGGATCGATTCTTCCGTCCCAGGCTGCAGGGCAGCCTGAAGGGAGAGATCCCCTCTTTGGACGGGCGAAAAACTGGACAGCATGGAAAGTGAACTGCACCCGCTCAGAAAAGTGACCGAAAACATGATAGAAAATAAGACTGGAAAAATGTGTTGACACAGAAAGGCCTTTATGCTACATTGACATTAGTTTAAGGCAAATATGATTTTCCAAATACGAAGATGGGAAGAAGTAAGGGAGAGCGGAACCGACAGAAAGCAGCCGGCAGATGAGAGGCGCAGGAGAAGTCCCCTGAATACATCCCGGAGTGGCGCACCGAAATCGAGGGAGAGTAGGCTGCGACGGAAGGCGACCGTTATCGCGCAGGAGTATCGCTAGGAACTGCCCGACTGCAGGCGGGAGGGAACAGCCGTACTTGGTGAGGCAGACAGCGTAAGCTGGCTGTGAAGAAAGGTGGTAACACGGTCTTGGAAGATGCGTCCTTTTTCCTGGGAACAGGAAGAAGGACTTTTTTTATTCAATAGGAAATTTTATTTCCTATCGGATAAAAAAGACGTTGATGCGCACTTGCGCATAATGCAGTTGTTGCCTTACGGATAATTTGAAAAAGGAGAGAGGAAGATGAAGGTATTTGAAGAGTTAAAAGCGCGCGGTCTGCTGGCGCAGCTGACGGACGAGGAAGAGATCAGAGAACTGGTGAACGCGGGGAAGGCGACTTTCTATATCGGCTTTGACCCGACGGCGGACAGCCTCCATGTGGGCCATTTCATGGCGTTGTGCCTGATGAAGCGGCTTCAGATGGCGGGAAACCGTCCGATCGCGCTGCTGGGCGGAGGAACGGGCATGATCGGGGATCCTTCCGGAAGGACGGATATGAGAACCATGATGACCAAGGAGACCATCGATCATAACTGCGCCTGCTTCCAGAAACAGATGAGCAAATTTATTGATTTTTCGGATGGAAAGGCCATTCTTGCCAACAATGCGGACTGGCTGCTGGATCTGAACTATGTGGAACTGCTCCGAGAGGTGGGGGCCTGCTTTTCTGTCAATAATATGCTCCGTGCGGAATGCTACAAGCAGCGTATGGAGAGAGGGCTCAGCTTCCTGGAATTCAATTACATGATTATGCAGAGCTATGACTTCCTGATGCTCTACAAGAAGTACGGCTGCAATATGCAGTTCGGAGGCGATGACCAGTGGAGCAATATGCTGGGCGGAACCGAACTGATCCGTAAGAAACTGGGAAAAGATGCTTATGCGATGACCATCACCCTGCTTCTGAATTCCGAAGGAAAGAAGATGGGTAAGACCCAGAAGGGCGCGGTATGGCTGGATCCGAATAAGACCTCTCCGTTTGAATTCTACCAGTACTGGAGGAACATCGCGGACGCGGATGTGCTCAAGTGCCTGCGCATGCTCACGTTCCTGCCGGTGGAACAGATTGATGAAATGGATAAGTGGGAAGGAAGCCAGCTGAATACGGCGAAGGAGATCCTGGCCTTTGAACTGACGAAGCTGGTGCATGATGAAGGAGAGGCGCAGAAGGCGCAGGAGAGCGCAAGAGCGCTGTTCGCAGGCGGAAGCGCTGCAGAAATGCCCACCGCCAGACTGACGGAAGCGGATCTGAAGGACGGCAACATTGATATTCTCGATCTGCTGGTAAAATCAGGCCTGGTATCTTCCCGTTCGGAAGGACGGCGCGCTGTGGAACAGGGAGGCGTGTCCATGGAAGGAGAAAAGGTTACGGATATCCATGCGACCTTTGCCGGAGAGGATTTCGCGAAGGATGGAAAGGTGCTGAAGCGCGGCAAGAAGAACTTCAAGCGGATCATCGTGGAATAAGCCTTTGGGCAGACTGTATCCTGAAATTTTCAGGAACGCGCAGCCTTGTCCTACCTGAAAGACGGCAGAAAGTCATAAGAGTGGCGGAATAATCTTCCCCTTCCAGCCATATACTGGTACCATCCAGGAACAGGCGGAAGGGGATTATTTATGGATACTTTGCATACTCAGAATCTATACAGGGATATTCAGCGAAGAACCGGAGGCGAGATCTATATCGGCGTGGTCGGGCCGGTGCGTACCGGCAAATCCACCTTTATCAAACGATTTATGGATCTGCTGGTACTCCCGTATATTACGGATGAGGCGGAACGGGCGAGGGCGCAGGATGAGCTGCCCCAGAGCTCCGGAGGGAAGACGATTACCACCACGGAACCCAAATTCATCCCGCAGGAAGCGGCGCAGATCACCCTGAGCGGCGATGTGGGCGTGAAGGTGCGGCTCGTGGACTGCGTGGGCTTTATGGTGGAAGGCGCAGCCGGGCATATGGAAGATGACGAGGAACGATTGGTGAAAACGCCCTGGTATGACTATGAGATCCCATTTACCCAGGCTGCGGAGGTTGGAACAAAGAAGGTCATTACCGATCACTCCACAATCGGCATCGTCGTGACCACGGATGGAAGCATCGGGGAACTGGCCAGGGAAAACTATGAGGCGCCGGAGGAAAAGGCGATCCAGGAGCTGAAAAAGCTGCATAAGCCCTTCCTTGTGCTGGTGAATTCTTCCCGCCCCTTTTCGGACGAAGCGGCCAGGACAGCGGCGGCTATCCAGGAGAAATACCATGTGACGGCGCTGCCGGTGAACTGCGAGCAGCTGAAAAAAGAGGATATCAACCGGATCATGGAAAGCGTTCTCTATGAATTCCCGGTTACCATGATCGAATTCTATATGCCGAAATGGGTGGAGATGCTGCCCAATACCCATAGGCTGAAAGCGGAACTGATCGGACAGATCCGTCAGATGATGGAAGGGATCGATACGATCAGGGATGTGGTGGACGGAGCGGTGACGCTGGGAGGAGAATATATCCGGCGCTGCATCACGGAGAGCATCAATATGGCGGATGGGAGCATCCGGGTGGTGCTGGATGTGGACGACAAATATTATTATGAAATGATCAGTGAGATGATCGGTGAGAACGTGAGCAGCGAATATCAGCTGATCGCCGTATTGAGGGAAATGTCCAAGATGCGGAAGGAATATGCGAAGGTGCTGTGCGCCATGGAATCCGTGCGAATGAAGGGCTACGGCGTGGTGACGCCGGAACGCTCCGAGATCCGGCTTGAGAAACCTGAAGTCATCCGCCACGGCAATAAATTCGGCGTAAAAATCAGGGCGGAGAGCCCTTCCATCCATCTGATCAAGGCGAATGTGATCACCGAGATCGCCCCGATTGTGGGCACACAAGAGCAGGCGGAGGATCTAATCCACTACATCTCTGATGCGGAGAAAGATGCCGAGGGCATCTGGGAGACCAACATCTTCGGGAAAACGGTGGAACAGCTGGTGAACGACGGAATCTCCAACAAAATCTCCATGATCGGAGAGGAAAGTCAGATCAAGCTACAGGAAACCATGCAGAAGATTGTCAATGACAGCAACGGCGGAATGGTGTGCATTATTATCTGAAGAAATAAAACCGGCGGCGGACGGGTGCAGATAGTCACTGCTCAGCCCTCCGCATATGCCGTTCCGTCTCACCGGCCCGTGATGCCTGGTTGCCCCAGCACGAGCATCCGGCTTCTGCGGCGCAGGTTCGGCTGCACTCTTTTCCCGCAAGCCTGTGAAAAAATTGTGCTGTTTCTTGGCCTTGCGCGCGGGAAGTTCGCCCGCGCGCTCTGGCGGCGTTGTCTGACGCCCCATAGGGGCGGAGTTTAGCCGCCATGCGG
>ERZ826396.2097-NODE-2097-length-18156-cov-3.227943_pt1 | contig 18156 bp, 17 predicted proteins | sample MGYA00519926_ERZ826396 | MGnify/ENA primary metagenome ERZ826396 (study PRJEB31778, sample SAMEA3449230) | human gut metagenome | biome: human gut; feature: human-associated habitat; material: faeces | place: United Kingdom | collected 2010/2012 ... | reverse complement strand
GACCGCGTGTGCGAGGCCGTGGAGCGCCGTGCGAAGAAGGGCTCGAACTTCTCCATCCTCGCCGTGGCCGAGGGTGCCATCAACACCGAGGAAGCCCGCATGAAGCGCAAGGACTGGATGGCCAAGCGTGCTGAGGCAGGGCTTGGCACCACCGCTACCAACCGCATTGCGCAGGCGGTACAGAAAAAGACCGGCATGGAGACCCGCGTGTGCATCCCTGGTCATATGCAGCGCGGCGGCAGCCCCAGCGCCTACGACCGTGTGCTTGCCACCCAGTTCGGCAGCTATGCCGCACAGCTGGTGGAGGTGGAGCGCTACGGCGTGACCGTGGCCATGGTGAACCGCCGGGTGACCGAGAACCGTCTGGCAGACATTGCCGGCAAGACCCGCAATGTGCCTGAAAACTGCGAGCTGCTGAGCGTGGCGCGCCGCATGGGCGTCTGTCTGGGCTGAGCACCAATTTGCGTTGGGATACTATGGATAAATAGCACAAAAATCGGACAGACCGCAGTCTGTCCGATTTTTGCATTTCACCATTTCTCAGCGGTCAGTCACATCATGCCGGGTGGGCAAGCCCTCGGCAAAGGCGGCAGCGCTTTCCAGCACACTGAGCACCATGCTCTTTACAGCCTCGTAGGTGTAGAAGGCCGTGTGGTCAGTCAGGAGCACGTTGGGCATCGCGCGCAGCGCAGCCAGCTCCGTGTTCGGGATCACATCCCCCATGCGGTCGTAATAGTACAGACCGTTCTCGTTTTCCAGCACATCCAGACTGGCAGCACCCACCTGCCCGCTTTCCAGCGCCTTCAGCAGGGCATCGCTGTCGATCAGCTTGCCGCGGGCGGTATTCACGATGGTCACGCCGGGCTTCATCTTGGCAAAGGCTTCGGCGTTGAGCAGGTGATGGTTTTCCTCGGTGGCATTGGTGTGCAGGGTGATGACATCACTCTCGGCAAACAGGGTGTCCAGCGGCACATACTCCGCGATCTTCTTTACCTCTTCACTCTGGTACAAGTCGTAGGCAAGCAGACGGCAGCCAAAGCCGGACAGGTGCTTCAGCACGGTCTGCCCGATGCGTCCCGTGCCAATGACGCCCACAGTGCAGTGGGAGATATCCCGTCCGAGCTTGCCCTTCAGGGAGTAGTCCTGCACTTCGCCCCGCTTGAGGATGTGCCCCGCCTTGCGCAGACTCATCAGCATGAGCATAATGGCAAAGTTCGCCACGCCCTCGGGAGGATAATCCGCATTGGATATCTTCATGCCCAGCTCCCGTGCCTTTTCCAGATCTATATGGTCGTAGCCGATGGAGCGGCAGCAGATGGCTTTCACCCCAAGATCGTGGAAGCGCTGCAACATGGGTGCGCTCATATCGCAGGGAGTCACCGATACCGCATCGCAGCCTGCGGCCAGCTGGGCGTTCTCCATGGTGGGATACACCTCAGTATAACCGTACTCGATGCCATACTGCTTTGCCAGTTCCTCTACGATGCCCTGCTCATCGTAGGGGCGCAGGGTGTAGAAAAACACTTTGACTGCCATAAAATCCCCTCCTGCTCTTTCTGCTGTGCGGTGCGCCCGCTTCTTTATAAGGGTGTCTTTATTGTAGCACGTTTATGACTGACGGACAACTTTTTACGTTGAATTTTGTTATTGTGCCCGTGCTTTCTGTCCCAAGTGGGCAAAAAAGGTTGTCAAAACAGGAAAAACGGGGTATGATAGAAGCTGGATCACGGGCTGTGGTCCTTCAATATTGCTAAAGGAGTGTGCTTTATTATGCGCGCCTATGAACGACTGCTTGATTACGTCAGGGTCTACACCACCTCGGACCCGGAGTCCGGCACCCATCCTTCCGCTGCGCGGGAGTTTGATCTGGCTCACAAGCTGGTGGAGGAACTGAAGGCTCTGGGCGTGGAGGATGCCCGGGTGGACGAACACTGCTACGTCTACGGCTCCCTGCCCGCCACCCCCGGCTGCGAGGAAAAGCCCGCGCTGGGTCTGATCGCCCACATGGACACCGCCCCGGATGCCGGCGGCGAGAACGTGAACCCCATCCTGCACGAGAACTATGACGGCGGTGATGTGGTGCTGCCCGCTACCGGCAAGGTGATGAAGGTCTCTGCCTTCCCCTTCCTTGCCTCCATGAAGGGCGAGACCCTGATCACCACCGACGGCACCACCCTACTGGGTGCAGATGATAAAGCCGGTGTGGCTGAGATCATGACCGCCGTGGAGACCGTTATCCGCGAGGGCCGTCCCCACGGCAAGCTGTGCATCGGCTTTACCCCGGACGAGGAGATCGGCGAGGGTGCCGATCTGTTCGATATCCCCGGTTTTGGTGCAGACTTTGCCTACACGGTGGACGGCGGCGATGCCGGCGACATCGAGTACGAGAACTTCAACGCCGCTGCTGCCACCGTGACCATCCACGGCTTCTCGGTGCACCCCGGCTCTGCCAAGGACACCATGATCAACGCTTCCAACGTTGCCATGGAGTTCCACGGCGCTCTGCCCGTGATGGCGCGTCCCGAGACCACCGAGGGGCGTCAGGGCTTCTACCACCTGTGCCAGATGTACGGCGACGTCACCACCGCAAAGCTGGGCTACATCCTGCGCGACCATGATGCCGCCAAACTGCAGTTCAAGAAGGACAATATGCAGGACATTGCCGATTACCTGAACGGCAAGTACGGTGCAGGCACCGTAGAAGTGGAGATCAAAGACAGCTACCGCAATATGCTGGAAAAGATCAAGCCCCACTTCCACCTCATCGAGACCGCCCGCAAGGCTGTGCGCATGGCCGGTCTGGAGCCGGTGGAGGTGCCCGTGCGCGGCGGCACCGATGGCGCTACCCTGAGCTGGAATGGTCTGCCCTGCCCCAATCTGGGCACCGGCGGCTTCAACTTCCACGGCGTGTGCGAGTGCACCACCGTGGAGCGGATGGACCGCTGCACTGAGATCGTGCTGAACATCATCTCTCTGTACGCAGAATAATTTTTCTTTCGTTTTCTGTAAAACCCTTCTGCATAAAAGCATGACCCCGCGTGAAAACGCGGGGTCATGTTGTATAGTTCCCCAAAAACGCATAAAACACAAAAACCCGCCTGGCAGCGGGTTTTTGTGTATAGAGGGGTGGGAAAGTATATAAAGTGGTGAATCTCAATATCAGCGGCAGGCTTTTGTGCAGTGCGCTGCCTTGCATGATGTATTATACCCGTTTTTCTTTTCTTGTCAAACAATATTTTTGGATTTTGCTTTAAAATAATACTTTACTTTTTCGCAAAAACTTTATATAATTAACATAGAATTTCAGAAACGAAATTTTATTCCATTTCCGTGGGTTTGCACAACATAAAAACTTTACTTTCAGAAAATTTTATACAATCCAACATATTTTTAAGGAGACTTTTATATGGACGATCTCGATCGCAAGATCCTCACGCTTCTGGCCAAAAATGCGCGGATGCCCGTCAAAGAAATCGCAGAGCAGGTGTCCCTTACCAGCCCGGCAGTTTCCAGCCGTATCCACAAGCTGGAGACAGACGGCATCATCAGCGGCTATACCGTCACGCTGAACCGTCCGGCAGACCGGATGTATGTGGATGCGCTCATCAGCCTTTCGGTGGCTCCCTCCAAGCAGGATGCCTTTCTGGAGCTGCTGCAGAACAGCCGCGAGGTGCTGCAGTGCTACCACGTTACCGGCGCGTATACCTTTCTGGTCAAGGTCAGCTGCGGCAGCATGGCACAGCTGGAACATCTGATTCTGCAGTTCCAGAAGCTGGGCACTACCAGCACCCAGATCATCCTGTCCACCCCGGTGAACCACGGCGATCTGGACGCTTTGATGCTGTAAGCGGGCACTGTTCATAAAACTGTTACTTTTTCCCTGCAATTCTGCTGTGCAGTGATTCGTATCCAGAATAGCAGCCCAAAACCGGCACACACTACCTGTAGCGTGTGCGCTCCGGCTGCACCTTCCACACACAGCACTATGAAAGGAACTTTAATACTATGAAAAGATTCATCGCCGCCCTGCTGGCAGGGCTGACCCTGTTTACCTTGGTGGGCTGCTCCGGCGGCAGCAAGGCCGACAGCTCCACCCCCAAGGACTACTCCCAGATCATCCACGATGCCCGCAGCGACGAGGACAACGAGTACGATATGATCTTTACCAAGGGCGAGGACGGCAAGTTTACCGCCATTGACGGTTACAGCTCCGAGTACAAGGCCGACCAGCTGGACGAAGAGATCCGGGATATCCTGATGCCGCTGCTGAATCTGGAGGACGACCAGTACACCGCCTTTGCCGCCAGCATTTCCAGCATGATGGTGCGCAGCTATGCTGTTGCCATCGTAAAGCCCGCCGAGGGCAAGACCGATGCAGTAAAGGCTGCACTGGAAGCCTATGTTGCCAGCGAACAGCAGTCCATGGAGCATTATCTGGAGGATCAGTACCTTGTTGCAAAGGCTGCCACCGTCACCGTAGCGCCCACCGGCGAGGTGGTTCTGGTCTGCGCTGAGGATCACGACACCATTCTGTCCAACATTGAAAAGGCTCTGGCCGCGTAAAATGCGTTTCTGAGAGAAGCCGCTGCACAGCATTTTGTGCAGCAGCTTCTTTTTTTCAGAACTTCAGCCGCTCCTGCAAAAAGCGGCACAGCGGTGCAAGGGCATCCGGGGCAAAGCCGGTGCCGTAGACAAAGACGATCTTATCCTTCTGCTCCAGAATTTTTTCCGCACAGGCTTTAAGCTGCGTATAGGTATTGTAGTTCAGCAGCGAATCCACACCAAAGCTGTTAAGAAAGTTTTCTTCCTCCTTCATCGTCTGGTGCGGTGTCTCGGTAAAGGAGCGCAGCTTGTAGCACATATCCACAAAGCCGCTGTAATCCATCTTGCGCGCCAGCCGCATAATGGTGGAGGTGGAGGTATAGTTCGCCGGCGCTGCACAGATAAGCACCTGCTCTCGTTGGTCAGAGCGCCGGTCTTGTCCATGCACAGCACATCCATGTTGCCAAAGCCCTGCATGGCGTTGATATCCTTGATGATGGCGCTGCCTGCGGAGGCTGCCGCAATTTCACCGGAATTTTTGCTGAAAATCATTGATTTTATCTGTCAAAGCATTCATAATATCTTTAACTGTAAAAGACGTTTTCGTGTGCAGGAGGAAAAGCATGAAACAGGAGCTGATGGACGCCATTCAGGAAATGCCGGTCATTGCTGCCGTCAAGGACGATGCCGGACTTTGCAGCGCGCTGACCAACGAGAATATCCGGGTGGTCTTTGTATTATATGGAGATATCTGCAATATCTCCTCCATCGTGCGCCGCATCCACGAAACAGGGCGCTTTGCCGTGGTGCACATAGATCTTATTGCCGGGCTGGCGGGCAAGGAGGTAGCGGTGGACTTCATCCGCAATACCACCGAAGCGGACGGCATCATCTCCACCCGGCAGTCCTTCATCCGCCGCGCCAAGGAGCTGGGGCTGGCTGCCATCCTGCGGGTATTCCTGCTGGATTCCATCGCGCTGGAAAGTCTGGACAAGATCCCCGCAAACCTGCCGGACTGTCTGGATCTGCTGCCCGGCGCTATGCCCAAGATCCTGCGCCGCGTCTGCGCCAAGGCCAAGATGCCGGTGCTGACCGGCGGGCTGATCGCGGACAAGGAGGATGTGATGGCGGCTCTGGAAGCCGGTGCCACCGCTATTTCCACCACCAATCAGGCGGTGTGGGATATGTGATCCGCATTCTGCGCAAAAGCGGCGGGTGTTTTTTGTAAGGGTTTCACAAAAAGTGCAAAACACCTTGCTTTTTGTGCAGGGACAGGGTATCATAAAAGCAAACAAGTGCTGTTTGTTTCAAGAGATATGAGCGAAACGGACAAGGGCAGTTGCCTTTGTTTCGGTTCGCTCTTTTTTTGTGCAACCAACAGATGCCCGGCTCCCGCAGGCCAAGGCAGAACGGACAGGAGGAAAAGAACAATGTATGATATCGCGATCATCGGCTGTGGCGTCATCGGTGCTGCTGCCGCCTATGCGCTGTCGCGCTACGACAACAGGGTGGTCATCCTTGAGGCCGAAAACGATGTGGCAGACTGCACCACCAAGGCCAACAGCGCCATTCTCCACGCAGGCTACGACCCCGCCCCCGGCACCCGCATGGCACGGCTGAATGTGCGCGGCGTGGCACTGGCAAAGGAGATCTGCGCAAAGCTGGATGTCTCCTATAAGCAGTGCGGCTCGCTGGTGCTGGCACTGGACGAAAAGGAACTGCCCCACCTGCAGCATCTGTTCGAAAACGGCACCGCCAACGGCGTGCCCGGCATGAAGATCCTTTCCCGGGAAGAGACTCTTGCCATGGAGCCCAACCTTTCTGAAAAGGTCTGCGGTGCACTGTGGGCACCCAGCGCCGCCATCGTGAACCCGTGGGAGTACGCACTGGCCATGACCGAGGTGGCAGTGCGCAACGGCGTGGAGCTGCGCCGCAGCTACAAGGTGACCGATGCCGAAGCCATCGAGGGCGGTTACCGCCTGACCGTGCCCGGCGGCACGGTAGAGACCCGCTGCGTCATCAACGCTGCCGGTATCTGGGCGGACAAGGTGCACTCCATGGTAGAGCCCGCCAACTTCCGCATCATCCCCACCCGGGGCGAGTACTACCTGCTGGACAAGAGCGAGGGCACCCGCGTGAGCCACGTTATCTTCCAGTGCCCCAACGCGCTGGGCAAGGGCGTGCTGGTAGCACCTACCGTGCACGGCAACCTGCTCGTCGGCCCCAACGCAGAGCCGGTGGAAGGCAACGACACCTCCTGCACCAGCAGCGGTCTGGAATTCGTCAAGACCACTGCCCAGCGCAGCGTGCCCAGCATCAACTTCGGCGAGTCCATCCGCAGCTTTGCGGGCGTGCGCGCCAATCTGGACGTGGACGACTTTATCATTGGCGAAGAGCCGGAAGCACCCGGCTGGATCGACCTTGCCGGCATGAAGAGCCCCGGCCTGTCCGCCGCCCCGGCGGTTGCTGAGGAAGCTGTTGCCATCCTGCAGCAGCGCGGTGCTCTGGGCGCTGAAAAGGCCGATTACAAGGACGGCCGCCGCCATATCCGCTTCAAGGAGCTTTCCGCAGAGGAAAAGGCGGCACTGGTCAGGGAACAGCCCGCCTATGGCCGGGTGATCTGCCGCTGCGAGACCATCACCGAGGGCGAGATCTTAGCAGCCCTCCACAGCGAGGTGCCCGCCACCACCATCGACGGCGTAAAGCGCCGCGCCGGTGCAGGCATGGGCCGCTGTCAGGGCGGTTTCTGCGGCCCCCGCGTGCTGGAACTGATCAGCCGTGAGCTGGGCATAGACCCCTTGGACATCCTGCAGGACAAGAACGGCTCGAACGTTCTGGTCAGCGAAACGAAGGTAGGAGGAAAGAGCAATGGTTGATCTGGTCATTATCGGCGGCGGCCCTGCGGGCCTTGCTGCTGCCTGCAAGGCATGGGAAAGCGGTCTGCGCGACATCCTCATTCTGGAGCGCGACAAGGAGCTGGGCGGCATTCTGAACCAGTGCATCCACAACGGCTTCGGTCTGCACCGCTTTGGCGAGCAGCTGACCGGCCCGGAGTACGCCGGACGCTTTATTGAGATGCTCAAGGACACCGGCGTGAAGGTTCAGCTGGACACCATGGTGCTGGAAGTGACCCCGGATAAAAAGGTGCACTGTGTTTCCAAGGAGTACGGCTACCAGATCATCGAAGCCAAGAGCATCGTTCTGGGCATGGGCTGCCGCGAGCGCACCCGCGGTGCCATCGGCACCCCGGGCACCCGCCCTGCCGGCGTGTACACCGCCGGTGCAGCACAGCGCTATGTGAACATGGAAGGTTATCTGGTGGGCAAGCGGGTGCTGATCCTCGGCAGCGGCGATATCGGCCTGATCATGGCACGCCGCATGACCCTTGAGGGTGCAAAGGTGCTGGCCTGCGTAGAGGTGATGCCCTACTCCGGCGGCCTGACCCGCAACATCGTGCAGTGCCTGAACGACTTTGATATTCCTCTGTACCTCTCCCACACCATCGTGGATATTCAGGGCAAAGATCGCGTAGAAAAGGCCATTGTGGCCGAGATCGGCCCCGACCGCAAGCCCATCCCCGGCACCGAGATGGAGTTCGATGTGGACACTATTCTGCTGAGCGTGGGTCTGATCCCCGAGAACGAGCTGACCAAGCAGGCCGGTATCGAGATGGATCCCCGCACCAAGGGTGCCATCGTGTACGAGAACATGGAGACCAGCATTCCCGGCGTGTTTGCCTGCGGCAACGTGGTGCAGGTGCACGATCTGGTGGACTTTGTTTCCGGCGAGAGCGAGCTGGCCGGTGCGGCCGCTGCCAGCTACGTCCAGAACGGCCCCGTAGCCGAGGGACGCGTGCTGACCGTGAAGCCCGGTGCAGATCTTGGCTACACCCTGCCGCAGCGCATCCGTCTGGAGGGCGTGGAAAAGAGCACCAATGTTTCCTTCCGCGTCCGCCGCATCTGCGGCAGGAGCACCATCCTTGTCAAGAGCGGTGACACGGTGATCGCACGCTTCAAGCGCGACCGCCTTGCCCCCGGTGAGATGGAGCACATTGCCCTGCCCAGAGTGCTGCTGGACAGAGCCCCCGTGGACGAAGTGACCATTGAGATCGAGGAGGCATGAGCGATATGAAGGAAGTAATTTGCACCTGCTGCCCGCAGGGCTGCCATCTGCAGGTGGATGAGGCCAACGGCTATAAAGTGACCGGCAACGGCTGCCCCAACGGCATCGCCTACGGCAAGGAAGAGCTGACCCACCCCACCCGCATCATTACCAGCACCGTGCGCGCCGAGGGCTGCCTGCACTCCCGCTGCCCGGTCAAGACCTCCAAGCCCGTGCCCAAGGGACAGATGGCCGAGGTTGTCGCCGCGCTGGACAGCGTGGTGCTGCACGCACCCATCCATGTGGGTGATGTGGTGCTGCACAACGTCTGCGACACCGGGGCAGACATTGTGACCTGCCGCGATATGGCATAAAAGCCTTTCTGCACAAAGTCAAAGCAGCCGCTGCACCTTGCCGTGCGGCGGCTGCTTTGCGTTGGCGGTGCAAAACACAGGTGCAGCAAGCCCCCTTCCGGGTCGTCCCGTCTCCCATCGCAGCGCAAGCTGCTCTTGACTTTTTGCCGCCGAACCGGTATGTTGGTACTGTCCGTTTGCCACACAGCATTGCATTTATAATATAAGGTAACTTTATGAAAATACGCAGCACGACCCCTTTGCAGATCACTGACCGCTTTGGCGCACAGGCGGCCTTTGCCAGCCTGCGCCTGCCGGACGGCACCGAAGCCGCCGTACCGGCAGAGCACGCCGCCGCTATTTATGTAAACGAGCAGCCCGCTTTCCGGGTGGTATGCACCCCGGCGCTGCTGCCACAGCTGGCCTTGGGGCGGCTGCTCACCGAAGGGTGGATCGCATCTGCAGACGAGGTGGAGCAGATCGCCGTCTGCGCCGAGGGTGCAAAGGTGCAGGTATATCTGCGCCACCCGCTGCCCACCCGCCGCGCCGCCGCGCAGGAAGTTGCCAGCTGCTGCACCGATAATATCGCGCTGGGCAGCCCGGTGGAGCTGCAGCCCCTGCGCCCTGTGCCCGGGCTGGCACTACAGCCGGAATGGGTGCAGACCCTGACCACCGCCATGCACGCCGGACTGCCGCTGTACCGCGCCACCCGGGCGGTGCACAGCTGCTTTGTGCTGCACAAGGGCGAGATCGTTTTTGCCTGCGAGGATCTGGGGCGGCACAACGCGCTGGATAAGGCGGTGGGCTGCGCGGTGCTGGCGGGGCTGCCGCTGGCAGAATGTGTGCTGTACACCAGCGGCCGGGTGCCGCTGGATATGGTGCGCAAGGCCATCCGCGCCGGGGTGCCGGTGCTGGTAAGCAAAAGCATGCCCACCGTGCAATCCGCAGAGCTTGCTGCGGAATACGGCCTGCAGCTGGTGTGCGGGCGCAAATTCCCTAAAGTTTAAACAAATATTACAAAAACAATAGTTATAAAACGGAAAAGCCTGTCTGTTTCTGTTGACATACTCCGCGCACGCATGTTAATATATTATCGAAGAGACCGCTCCGCTGTTGCAGCAGCCAGAGCGGCCTCAATTGTTGTCCGGGGTTACCCGGCGAAATAAAAAACAGGCAGGTGATAACATGAAGCAGGCAACCAACCCGTTTGCGCCCGTACCGCTGTGGCGCAAGCGGCTGCCGGGCTATGCAGCCATGGGCGTTGCGACCATCGCCTTGGCGGTCGGTCTGACCACCTTGCAAAGCGCACGCACCACGGTTGCCGGTACCCTGCTGCCGGTGTCGGAGGCGGATGCAGCCACCTACGGCATCAGCGCAGTGTACCAGCTCGACGATGGCAGCTACCGCGTGGAGGGCTCTCAGAAGGGCTTCCAGAGCGATGTACAGGCTGCCGTGACCATTGACGCCGAGGGCAATGTTTCCGCAGTAGAGATCCTCTCTCAGGACGAAACGGAAACCCTTGGCGGCCAGTGCGTCAACCCGGAGTTCACGTCCCAGTATCAGGGCGCAGCTCCCTTCACGCTGGCGGGCAAAAGCTACACCGTAACGGATCCCGTTACCGGTGCCGCCTATGCCGCTGCCGGTGCGGCGGAGGAGCAGCCCGCTGCTGCCGGGGATTTTGACCCCGCACAGTGGCGCACCTATGATACCTCTCCCGAGGCCGAGGCGACCCGCAAGATGTATGCTGCGGGGCTTACCCTCTCGGCACTAAATGGAGAGCCCTTGGACGATGAACTGGCTCCGCCGCTGGATTCCAGCGCAGAGGCCGTGGCACGGCGCAAGCTGTACGCAGCCATGCTCAGCAAGAGCGCACTGGACGGCGAGCCGATGGCGATCCCCTTTGCGGATCTCTCGGCAGAAGAGCAGTCCAAGGCGCGTCTGGAGCAGGCCAGCCTGACCACCACCGGCAATGCGTCCGGTGCCGTCAGCGCAGACCTGACCGAGGTGGACGCCCTTTCCGGCGCGACCATCACCTCTTCGGCTGTGACGACCATCGTCAACAACTCGTATTTCTATGTGACCGGGGTGCTCTGCGCAGAGTGACCTCAACGGAGGAATGGAACCTATGGCAAAAACTGATTTCCTGACGGCTGACATGACCCGCCGTCAATTCATGAAGATTTCGGGCAAGAGCCTTGCAGGGCTCACCTTGTCCGCTTCCATGCTGTCCCTGTTCGGCTGCTCTCAGCAGCAGGTGGATTCCGGCGCAGTGGCCACCTGGGCACTGCCGCAGGGCCTGCTGGTGGTCAACGCAGACCTGTGCACCGGCTGCCAGCGCTGCGAGATCAACTGCACCCTGACCAACGACGGCGTGTGCTCCTCTTACATCAGCCGCGTCAAGATCCAGCGCCGCCTGAATCTGGACGGCGCCGGCAACGGCCTGCTGTCCGGCACCGATAACTGCTTTGTCTACTTCCCGGATACCTGCCGCCAGTGCGAGGACCCCGCCTGCGGCAATGCCTGCCCGCAGAAGGCTATCACCACCGACGACCGCGGCATCCGCGTAGTGGATACCGACAAGTGCATCGGCTGCGGTGCCTGCCATGATGCCTGCCCGTGGCACATGCCCACCGTCAACCCCGAGACCGGCAAGTCCTCCAAGTGCATCGCCTGCGGTGCCTGCGTGGCAGGCTGCCCGTCCGGCGCTCTGTCCATCGTGGACTGGGATGCCGTTACCAGCGCAGCACAGGCTGCATACTTGGATCTGTAAGGAGGAACTACAATGGCTGAAAGTTATGGCTGGGCAGGCAAGATCCTGCGCGTCAACCTGACCACCGGCGAGATCACCACGCAGGATGACGAAAAGTACCATAAGTATATCGGCGGTATGGGCATGGCCTACCGCATTATGTATGAAGAAGCGCCCATGGAGCTGGACCCCTATGACGAGAAGGCTCTGGTCATCTTCGGTGTCGGCCCCCTGACCGGCGCAGGCGTGCCCTGCTCCGGCCGTATGAACGTGACCTTCCGCTCCACCTGGTCCAAGGGTCACTCCATCATCGACGCTCACATGGGCGGCCACATCGGCTCCATGCTGAAGTATGCCGGTTACGACGGCATCGTGGTCAGCGGCATCTCCGAAAAGCCCGTTTACCTGCGCATCGAGGACGGCGAGGTCTCTCTGGAGGACGCAACCGAGATCTGGGGCAAGGGCACCTTTGCTGCCAACAAGTGGATGGTAGAGCAGAACGGCCGCGAGTTCGAGACCGCTTCCATCGGCCCCGCCGGTGAGAATCTGGTGGACTACTCCACCCTGAACACCAGCTTCGGCAACTCCGGCGGTGCCGGTCTGGGCGCTGCCATGGGCAACAAGAAGCTGAAGGGTCTGGCTATCCGCGGCACCGGCAGTGTCAAGGTCGCTGACCCCAAGAAGGTGCTGGAGCTGTCCAACTACATGATGGGCAACCTGATCGGCGGCAACAACAACCACAACGTGCCCGCACAGCCCCAGAGCTGGGCAGAGTACAGCGCCACCTCCGGCAAGAACCGCTGGTCCGGCGCCCCCGGCCGTATGTGGAAGAAGGCTCCCGGCGGCCCCGTGGATACCGGCGAGCAGCCCTACAACGATATCAACAAGGTGGCTCTGCGCTGCTTCAAGGGCTACTTCGACTTCGGCGCTCCCGCTGCCGAGTACACCGTGAAGAACGGCGGCTGCTCCTCCTGCCCCATCCGCTGCTACACCGAGTATGATGTGGATCCGCTGGCAGATTACGATCTGCCCACCCACAACTCCAACACCTGTATGCCCGTGCTGTACGGCACCCGCGTCTACCCGGACGGCGTGCACGACTTCAAGTACGAGGGCGACGGCACCATGGTCATCAATCTGGCATGGTCTCATGCAGTGGACGATATGGGCCTGTGGGACAACTACGGCAACCTGAACCGCGACCTGCTGTGGATCCTGCGGATGCCCCGCGAGGAAGCTACCAAGTACATCAGCGAAGCCGAGTACGACTCTCTGCCTTGGGAGTGGGAGAAGGCCGGCGATCCCCGCTGGGAGGTCGAGCTGATCCGCCGCATGGCTTACGGCGAGGGCGACCTGTCCGTTATCGCCAAGGGCACGCTGGCCATGATGGAAAAGTTCGGCCTGCCCAAGAGCTGGCTGGACCGCGACGATGGCGCTACCAACTCCAACCTGATCTACAATGGCTTCCCCAACCACCACGGCCCTGCTGAGGCATGGCAGGTTGGTATGCTGTACAACCTCGTCTACAACCGCGACTGCATGATCCACGAGATCGTCTGCGAGACCGGTTCCGGCGCTCCCTATGAGGTGACCAAGAAGGTCATGGAGGACTTCTTCGGCGAGGGCTGCTATGATAAGGCCAAGGCCTACACTCCCATCAACGAGAACAAGGCAAAGCTGGCTGCATACTGCGTCAACGACAAGAACTTCCACGACTCCGCTACCCTGTGCAACTGGATGTGGCCCATGACCCAGTCTCCCTCCAAGGAGCGCGACTACCACGGCGATCTGGATCTGCAGGCAGACTTTATGACTGCTGTTACCGGCGAGACCTATACCCAGGCCGGTCTGCAGGAGGACGGTGCCCGCATTACCCAGATGCTGCGCGCGATGACCGCCATCAGCTTCCAGCAGAATTGCGGCAGCGCAAACCTGCGTCAGGAGCACGATGCCATCTGCGATTGGGTGTTTGATAAGGACCCCGACTTCAAGGCATTTGAGGAAGGCACCACCAAGCTGGATCGTGCCGACATGGAGAAGGCTAAGGATCTGTTCTACGACATCTTCGGCTGGGACCGCACCACCGGTGTGCCCACCCGCGAGACGCTGGAGAAGTATGATCTGGCTGACATGGCTGACGATCTGGAAAAGCGCGGCATCTACGCCCAGAACACCGCAGCAGCTGAATAAATCCCATAGAAAGAGGAAAGACCGTCATGTTGTTTGGCAGACGTAAACCCGGCTACACCACCACGGTGGATGGCAGCGTAGACCCGGAACAGGCCGTTCTGGAACTGCAAAAGGCAGAGCTGGCCGCCAAGAAAAAGCCCAAGGCAGAGGTGTTCGACATCGACGCCGCCAGCGAGACTGCCCGCCGCCTGAAGGAGACCGGCAGCACCTTTGACGGCAGCGCCGCCAAGACCGGCGAGGACGTGATCGCCGCAGTGGAGCGGGAGACCGCCGAGCTTGCCGCAAAGCAGGCCGCCGAAACCGCACCCGAAGCCGCCGAAGCTGCGCAGCCCGATGCTGCGAAGCCGGAACTGCTGGATTTTCTGGCAAGTGAGCCGGAGGCGGAAAACGATCCCTTTGCGGATCAGCCCACCAAGACCGCCCCGGAGCTGCCGGAGCTGACCCCTGCACAGGAGCTGGCCGGTTACATCCGTGCCCGCTCTGCGGCTGCGCTGATTACCCCCCACGCTTTGCTGCTGGAGGAAGTGGAAAACGCCGACGAGCTGCTCGCGCAGATGCCCGCAGACCCCCAGTGCACCGATATCGTCACCCGCGCGGGTGCAAAGGACACCTACTACTATTCCAACGCCAACATGAGCGATAACTACGCCATGATCGCGCAGCTCATCGAAGACAAGGATCTGTGTGTGATGTTCGCCGAGATGGTGCGGTTCAACGCCCGCATCTACCCCAGCGCCACTCCGCTCAAGTACTTCCAGCGCTCCCCCTACGGCCTTGCGCCGGAGGTCATCGAGCAGACTTGGAAGGCCATGCAGGAGAACCCGGAGTATGCCGATATCGAGGAGCTGACCAACAACCAGAACGAGCGGTTCCTCTTTTCCACCAAGCACCTCACCCGCCGCTACGCCAAGGCCATCAGCGACGTGGACGATTTCTGCGATTAAACCATAAACTACAATTGAATCAGGGTATAAGAGCTTCTTTGAGCAAAGGTGTCTAAACCACACAGGCACTGACACCGCGCCGCAATGCTAAGGGCTGCATAAGCCGGCATTCAAGGGTGGCGGGGGAAACCCCACCGCCTTCCCGCAGAAGAAACGCTGCAATTTGAAAAAAAGAACTCCTCCCATCTTCACAGGTGCTTTTTGGCTGTGTGCTGCCGCTGCAAGGGCGGCGCATAGCCAAAGGCTGCCACCGGCGTAGCAGACTGCAAACTGCCGCAGCCGGTTTTGTGGGGATATTCTGCGGAGGCGTTTTGATTTTCCGGTCAAGACGTCTCCGCTTCTTTTTCACCTGCCTTTTTTGAAAAAAGAATACCCCTGCTCCCCCGCCTGAGCCATAGCAGGCCGGGAGAGCGGGTCTATGGAGGAAGTTATAATGAATCAGCCTTTCTGCTCCCCCGTTCAGGCGCTGCGCAGCGTGCTGGACGCGGCAGCGCTTCTGCCTTCTCCGTCCCCTGAGACCATCCCGCTGGAAGCCGCCTGCGGGCGCATTGCCGCCAGTGACATTTGCGCCCGGATGGACCAGCCCCCCTTTGACCGCAGTCCGCTGGACGGCTATGCCCTGCACAGCGCAGATACCGCCGGTGCAAGCCGGGAAAACCCGGTCACCCTGCCGGTGGTGATGAAGCTTTACGCGGGCGATGCCCCGGCTGCAGCGCTGCCCGCAGGGTGCGCTGCCCGCATCATGACCGGTGCCCCCCTGCCGGAGGACGCGGACTGCGTCCTGATGCAGGAACTGACCGACAGCGGCGAAGAGACCGTGCAGCTGTATGCCGCCGTAAAGCCGCTGCAAAACGTGGTATTTCGCGGCGAGGATGTGGCCGCAGGCGCGGTCATCGCGCCCGCCGGGACGGTGCTCACCCCCGCCCATCTGGGTGTGCTGGCCGGGCAGGGCTATGCCGAGGTAACCGTCTGCCGCCCGCTGACCGTGGGCATCCTTTCCACCGGCAGCGAGCTGCTGGAACCCGGCGCACCGTGGGCACCCGGTAAAATTTACGATGCCAACGGCATCCAGAACGCCGCCCGGCTGCGTCAGCTGGGCTTTGCCGTGGAGCGGCAGCAGTGCTCCGATAGCCCGGAGGTCATCACCGGTAAAATGCAGGAGCTGCTGACCCGCTGCGACGCCGTCATTACCAGCGGCGGCGTCTCCGTAGGGCAGAAGGACTATCTGCCCCTTGTGCTGGAAAAGCTGGGTGCACAGCTGGTGGTGGAGGGCGTAGCCCAGAAGCCCGGCAGCCCCATGCTGGCGGCAACGCTGGGCGGCAAGCTGGTGTTCTGCCTGTCCGGCAACCCCTTTGCCGCCGCCGCTACGCTGGAGCAGTACGCCATCCCTGCGCTGCTGCGCGCCGCCGGACGCCGGGAGGAGAGCTGCCTTCCCGCCCGCACCGTCTGCACCCTGACCAATGGCTTTTCTAAACCCAGCAAGGGCAACCGCTACCTGCGGGCCATCGCCTGCGGCGGCAAGGTAACGCTGCCCGGCGCGGGCAACGCCGAGGCGCACTCTTCCGGTGCGCTGTCTGCCATGATGGGCTGCAACTGTCTGGTGGAGATCCCTGCCGGAAGCGGGCCGGTCGAACCCGGTATGGAAGTGGAGGTGCTTTGCTTTGTACAGTGAACAAAAACAGGCGCTGGCCGAAACACAGGCGCTCAAGCGCCCGGCGGTGCTGGCCGTCAGCGGGGTGCACAACAGCGGTAAGACTACCCTGCTGGAAAAGCTGCTGCCCGTGCTGCGCAGCCGTAGACTGAAGGTGGGCGTTATCAAGCACGACGGCCACGATTTTACCCCGGATGTGCCCGGCACCGACAGTTACCGTCTGCGGGAAGCAGGTGCCGAGGGCGTGGCGGTCTACTCCGGCACGCGCTACCTGCTGACAGAGGAATTCCGCCTGACCGAGCAGGATCTGCTTGCCCTGTTCGAGCGTCACGGCTATGACCTTGTGCTGCTGGAAGGGTTCAAATCCAGCGGCTGGCCGAAGATCGAGGTGGTGCGCAGCGCCATTTCGGATGCGCCCGTCTCCTTCCAGCCGCTGGCGGTGGTGGGGGATATTCCCGGCGCAGATTTTGACCTGAACGATATTCCGGCACTGGCAGACTGGATCGAAGCCCAGATGCCCGCGCTGTAAGGAGAATGCCATCATGAAACTGATCCGTACTGTTGACGCCGCAGGGCAGGTGCTCTGCCATGATATCACCCAGATCATCCCGGGCGAGTACAAGGATGCCCGCTTCCGCAAGGGGCACGTCATCCAGCCCGAGGACATCCCTGTGCTGCTTTCCATCGGCAAGGAGAACCTCTACGTCTGGGAAAAGCACCCCGGCATCCTCCACGAGGACGAAGCAGCCGCCCTGCTGTACAAGGCCGCTGCGGGCAAAAATATCCACGGCACTGCGCCGAAAGAGGGTAAGATCGAGCTGATTGCGGACTGCGACGGGCTGCTAAAGATCAACCGCAGGGCGCTAATGGCTGTAAACAGCACCCCGCAGATGATGATCGCCACCATCCACGGCGACCTGCCGGTGAAAAAAGGCCAGAAGCTGGCCGGTACCCGCATCATCCCGCTGGTCATCGAGCAGGAGAAGATGGACGCCATGCAGGCCGCTGCCGGGGCAGAGCCTATCCTGAACGTGCTGCCCATGCAGGCTAAGAAGGTGGGCATCATCACCACCGGCAGCGAGGTGTTCAAGGGACGCATCGAGGATAAATTTACCCCCATCCTGCAAAGCAAGCTGGCCGTCTACGGCTGCGAGATGGTTTTCCATAAGGTCTGCGATGACGACCCCGCCGGGATCACCGCCGCCATTCTGGAAGCCAAGGCCGCAGGGTGTGAGCTGATCTTTACCACCGGCGGCATGAGCGTGGACCCCGACGACCGCACCCCGCTTGCCATCAAGAACACCGGGGCGGATATCATCACCTACGGTGCACCGGTGCTGCCGGGCGCGATGTTCCTTGTCAGCTATCTGGACGGTGTGCCGGTGTGCGGTCTGCCCGGCTGCGTGATGTACGCCAAGCGCACCATTTTTGACCTGCTGCTGCCTCGCCTGCTGGCAGATGACCCCATCACCGCCGAGGATATCGCCCGTCTGGGCGAGGGCGGCCTGTGCCTGAACTGCGAAGTGTGCCACTGGCCGAACTGCGGCTTTGGGCACTGCTAAGGGCAGCTTGCTCGCCCTCTCCGTCACGGCTTACGCCGTGCCACCTCTCCCAAAGGGAGAGGCC
>ERZ826396.2094-NODE-2094-length-18178-cov-6.474756_pt1 | contig 18178 bp, 13 predicted proteins | sample MGYA00519926_ERZ826396 | MGnify/ENA primary metagenome ERZ826396 (study PRJEB31778, sample SAMEA3449230) | human gut metagenome | biome: human gut; feature: human-associated habitat; material: faeces | place: United Kingdom | collected 2010/2012 ... | reverse complement strand
GAACCTCGAGGCCGACCCCGAGGCGAACCTTAAGCCCGAGGTGCTCGACGAGATCTTCGACCCGTGGGACTTCCTCACCCGCAAGGACGTGGTGTTCGACCGCCTGAAGGAGCTGGAGTTCTAGCGCCCGTTTCCCTCAGCAGCTTTCTTTTGCAGGGCCTCCGATGGAGGCCCTTTTTTCTCATCATAGATTGATTAAAAAGATTAGTAAGATTAGAGTGAGGAAAAAGCGGAGGAAGAAGGGGGGCGCGATGTTTTCCGAGGGGCCGATGGTCGAGTTTAAGCGCGAGTTCTCGAAGCGGGCGCTCAAAACCGTCGTGGCGTTCGCGAATACGAACGGCGGTGTGCTGTACCTTGGCATCGAAGACGACGGTTCCGTATGCGGGCTGGATGACCCGGATGCCGTCTTGCTGGCGGTGACCAACGCAATCCGAGACTCCGTGAAGCCGAACCCGTCGATGATCGCCGAGTGCGAGAAGGTGGAGTTCGAAGGCAAGACGGTGGTGGGCGTGCGTGTGGAGCGCGGGGTGGATCGGCCGTACTACCTGGCCGACAAGGGCATGCGTCCCGAAGGCGTGTACGTGCGCGAAGGGGCCGCGTCGTACATGGCATGCGAGGCGGAGATCGCCACTATGCTGAAGGCGTCGCGCAGGGAGTCGTTCGACAGCGGGCGCAGTTTGCGCCAGAATCTGACGTTCGAGGGAACGCGGGCGTATTTCGAGAGGGAAGGCCTCGAATTCGGCGGCGCTCAGATGCGCTCGCTGCGCATGGTCGATCAAGACGGTCAGTTCACGAACTTGGCCTGGCTCTTGTCCGACCAGTGCGACGCGGTTGTCAAGCTGGCGGACTTCTTTGGCGTGAACCGCACGACGTTCAAGGACCGGCTTGAGGTGACCGGGTCGGTGCTCGTGCAGTTCGACCAAGCGCTCAAGTTCCTTGCAAAGCATTTGCACTACAAGACGAAATTCGTCGACATGCGTCGGGTTGACTACGAGGACTTCCCGCCCGACGCGGTGCGCGAGGCGCTCATCAACGCCATCATCCATCGCGATTACGAGATTGTGGCTCCGACGCTCGTCAGCGTGCTGGAGGATCGCATTGAGTTCACGTCCCACGGTGGCCCGCCGGTTCAGCTTTCGCTCAGCGAGTTCGAGTGGGACGTCTCGGTGCCGCGCAATCCGCTGTTGGCCGAGGTGTTCTACCGTGTGCGCCTCATCGAGGCATATGGCACGGGCATCAAGCGCATCTTCGAGGCATACGAGGGCAGCGGCGTGTCCCCCGAGTTCAACATGTCGAAGCACCTCGTGCGCGCGCGGCTGCCCAATCGCAACTACGACGGCGACGACGCGTTCTGGCGGCGGGGGAGCGACCCGGTTATCACCGTGAGCAGGGGTGGGGCGGCGGGGGCTGACGAGCTGCGCGACCAGGAGCGTCTGGTGTTCGCCATGCTGGAGGAGTTCGGCCCCATGCGGCGCGCCGACCTCCAGGAGCGCTTCGAGTTCTCGCAGGCCACGCTTTTGCGCATCCTCGGTCGGCTGAAGGACAAGGGGCTCGTGCGGGCCGAGGGCAACACGCGCCGGCGCGTGTACCGCGTCGCTGTGGAAGGCAGCTCGGCAGCCGGCTAGAGGCACCCGGCTAGAAGCGTTCTGCACCGTGGCGAGGCCGGGCCGCCTGCCCGCTGCAAGCGCGGATGCTCCTTAACCGACCGGCTTCCACACCCTTACCAGGCAGTATTTCTTCGGGTCGCCGTCGATGGGCTTGTCGTCGATGTTGGCGTAGGTGACGATGGAGCCTTGCGAGCCGGTGGTGGCCAGGTACTCGCCATAGTCGTCGGCGCCGTTCTCGGGCTGGAGGGCGAAGTACTCGTTCGTCTTCAGGTCGATGCCGCACACGGTACGCTTCGACTTCACGATGAAGCAGCCGCCGCACCAGGCAGGGGCTGCCGTGGGCGCGAGGCTGAACGAGAACCAGGGCGCGTCGCTGTAGTTGCCGTCCGTCACGCGGGACGCGGGCGTGTAGGTGCCGATCTGGGAGATGCCGTCGCCGTAGTTGTACCAGGCGTCGAACGAGAACGAGAACCCGTTGTCGCCGTAGCCTGCCTCCAGGGGGCGCATGGAGCGGGGCAGCACCATGGTGTCCAGCACGTTGCCCGATGCGGCATCCAGGTGCGTGAGCTGGTAGTAGGTGCCCGCGGTGTCCGCGCGCGGCGTGATGACCACGGAGTCGGCCAGCGCGTAGGGCGGCGTGCAGGGCCTGCCATGGGACGTGTAGACGGTATCGACGTCGCCCGATCCCAGGGATGCGCGCTTGACCAGCGAGTCCTCGGCGCTGTAGTCGCCGTCGACCTTGGGCAGGACCTGCCAGAACGCATAGGCGCCGGCCGCCGCGATCGTAGGGGTCTCCCACTGGCCGTCTCCCTCGTCAACCAGGTGCGGATCGCCGGCCACGCCATCGGCCAGGCGCGCCGTGTACACGCGCCAGAGGCCGTCGAGGATATCGGCCTCCGTCCACACGAGGCCCGACGCCGTGGCGCGCACGTCGTAGATCTCGAAACCCTCTTCCTGGCCCACGGCCCTTTCCAGCACCGTGGACAGGTTTCCGCTGCCAAGCGACAGCAGCCCCACCTGTGCGAGCGGCTTCGCCTCTTCCGTGGGCAGCAGGCAGGCGGCCACGTCGTCGCCGCTCGCCCAGACGAGCGAGCCGTAGGGCAGCTCGGCTCGCACGGACAGGCCCATACGGGCAGACGCGTCCTCCACGAGGGTGAACGCGCTCTCGGAGGCAGATGTGTTCAGCGCGGTCACGGCCGAGGCGGGCACTTCGAGCACCGTCACGTTGCCGGCAGCCTCCTCGCGCTGCTTGAGGACCACCGAGGCTGCGCCGCCGGCCGCCGCGAGGGCGGTCACGCCGATGGCGCCGAACAGGAAGTGGCGGCGCGTGAGAAGGCCCTCCCCGCCGTTCGGCGTGGGAACGTGGATGCCGCCCCCGCCCGAGCCGCCGGAGCCGACCGAGCCGGAGCCCGCGCCGCCGGCACCGCGCCGGTGCACGCCCCCGGAGCCGAGTGCGCCGCCGGGCCCGACGGAGGCCTTCTGCGCCGCGTTGCGCCGGGCGGCCGGTCGCGATGCGCCCGATGCCCCCAGCCCGCCGCTGCCGAAACCGCCCACATTCCCCACGTGCCCGCCGCAGGAATCGGGTTTGCCCCCGGCGTAGGTGCCGCCGCCCGGCATTGCGTTGCGGCGCTGGGCGTTGCGCGCGCCGACGCGGCTGGGTTTCGCGTGGTGGGCATGTGTTGATCTGCGGGTTACCATGGTGGATATTGTGTCATTTCCCGCACAGGTTCCAGCTGCTTCAGGGGTAATTGCTACAATAAACGCAAACACGACCTGAACGCTCGGAGCGGAGCGCGTATGGGATACGCGGCCAGGTGGGATCCGAGCCGGTGACGACTTGAGGTGGTATCCATGAGCAACGAGACGCGACGTATACTGCTTGTTGAAGACGAGAAGGCCATCCGTGACGCGGTGACGGCCTATCTCGAGCGCGAGAACTACTGGGTGACGGCGGTCGGAGACGGCCAGGAGGCCCTTGAGGAGTTCTCGAAGCACCACTTCGACCTGGTGATCCTGGATCTCATGCTGCCCCGCGTGCCGGGCGAGCGCGTCTGCCGCGCCATCCGCGACAACTCCGACGTGCCCATTATCATGCTCACCGCTAAGGGCGAGGTGGAAGACCGCATCATCGGTCTGGAGCTGGGCGCCGACGACTACCTGGTGAAGCCGTTCAGCCCCCGCGAGCTGGTTGCTCGCGCCCGCGCGCTTCTGCGCCGCGTGCACGCCGATTCCGAGCCGCAGCGCGAAGTGCTGGAGTTCGGCGAGCTCACCATCGACGTGTCGGGGCACAAAGTGCTGGTCAACAACGAGGAGATCGATCTCACCGCCAGCGAGTTCAAGCTGCTCACCACGCTGTCCCGCTACCCGGGTCGCGTGTACTCGCGCATGGAGCTGGTGGAGAAGGTGCTGGGCTACGACTTCGAGGGCTACGAGCGCACCATCGACTCGCATGTGAAGAACCTGCGCGCGAAGATCGGCGACAACCCGCGCAGCCCGAAGTGGCTGCACACCGTTCACGGCGTGGGCTACCGCTTCGAGGATCCCACGAAAGTTGCGCAGTAAACCGACGTGCGAGACGCAAGCGAACAGGCTGCATCGCCAGCCTCCGATGCGCAAGAAACCGCATCGCACACCCCGGTCGTCGAGCGTTTGACGGTCGAAGCCGATACGGGCACCACGGGGCCCATCGTCGTGCCGCACGAGAGCGACGGCAAAAAGCGCCGCGGCATCCGTTTCGGCTGGGACAACCTGACGTACACCACGCGCGTCACGGCCGCGTTCGCCTTCATCGCGGCCATGACCGCGCTTGTGGCCATCGGCGTGCTGTCGTTCGTGTGGGAGCAGCACTTCCAGACGTATACGCAGGCCAACATCTATAAACTCGCCGAATCCACGGCCGAGCAGATCGCGGAGATCTACTCGGATACGGGCACGCTCGACAACGTCGGCATCGCGACGGTTGCGGGCTATGCGGCAAAGCTGAACGGCGTGGGCGTCAAGATCTTCGACAACCAAACCGGCAGCGTCGTGTACGATTCCACGATTCCGCCCAGCGAAAACGGAAATGATATGCCGGGCAAGGACTACAGTCGAGGATCGCTCGCGCCTCCTCCCGGAGACAGCGACCAGCTGGCCATCGCCCCCATCATCACCGACAACGTCGCCGTCGGATCCGTCCACATGTGGGTGTACGGCTCCGAGGCGCTGCTCAGTCAGACCGACGAGGAATTCCGTAACAACTCGTACCAGGCCATGGTGTTCGCGACGGCGCTCGCCATCGTGCTGGCATCATGCATCGGCTTCTTGTTCGCGCGTACGCTGGTCAGCCCCATCAACCGCATGACCACCACGGCGAAGGCCATCAAGGAAGGCGACCTGTCGGCCCGCACCGAGCTGCACGGCGAGGACGAGATCGCGCACCTGGGCGAGACGTTCGACGCGATGGCCGACTCCATCGAGCGCGACCGCGAGCTGGAGCGCCGTCTGACCACCGACGTGGCGCATGAGCTGCGTACGCCGCTGATGGCCATCCAATCCACTGTGGAAGCGATGGTGGACGGCGTGTTCGAGGCCGACGAGGAGCGCCTGGAAACCGTGAACTCCGAGGTGCAGCGCCTCAGCCGCCTGGTAGACGCCATCTTGAAGCTTTCGCGTTTGGAGAGCCGCTCTACGCCTATGAAGAAGGAAGTGGTCAATGTGGGCGAGCTGATCGCCGGCATCGTGGCCACGCACGAGGCGTTCGTAGCCGATTCTGGCCTCACGCTGAAGTACGAGATGGAGCAAGGCGTGCGCGTGCTAGGCGACGCGGACATGATTCGCCAGGCAACCGCCAACCTCATCTCGAACGCGGTTCGTTACACGTCCGAAGGGGGCTTGGTTACCGTGCGCGTGAAGCGCGGCGACATCATGGCGTCCATCAGCGTGCAGGACACGGGCATCGGCCTCACGCCCGACGAGGCGAAGATGGTGTTCTCGCGCTTCTGGCGCGCCGACGCGGGACGCACGCGCGAGAGCGGCGGCCTGGGCATCGGCTTGTCCGTGGTGAAGGAGATCGTCGAGCGCCACAACGGCTGGGTGCAGGTGGAAGGCCGCAAGGGAGAGGGCGCATGCTTCACCATTCACATCCCGCTGTACCAGGGCGACGAGCAGCAGCGCGGGCAGAAATCGCAAAAATCGCGTGGGAAGTCGCGTAAAGACCAGAAATAGACGATAATAGGGCGCGCCGACGGAGAAGGGGAGCGCCGGGTGCCGCAGAGCGGCGTTTCGAGAGAGCAACGAAAGGACCAGCATGACCGGAATCGACATCAAGCCTGATGCACAAGGGAAAGTCCGCGATCTGTACGATCTGGGCGACAAGCTGCTGCTTGTGGCGACGGACCGCATCTCGGCGTTCGATTACATCCTGGAAGACGAGATCCCCCACAAGGGCGCGGTGCTCACGCAGCTGTCGTGCTTCTGGTTCGAGCTTCTGGACGGCGTGGTGGAGAACCATCTCATCTCCTCCGACGTGGCCGACCTGCCCGAGCAGTTCCAGCCGTACGCCGACTACCTGCGCGGCCGCTTCATGCTGGTGAAGAAGGCCGACATGTTCCCCGCCGAGTGCATTGTGCGCGGCTACCTGGCCGGCAGCGGCCTCAAAGAGTACCAGAAGCAGGGCACTGTGTGCGGCATCCAGCTGCCCGAGGGCCTGGTGAACTCGTCGAAGCTTCCCGAGCCCATCTTCACGCCCTCGACGAAGGCCGAGATCGGCGACCACGACGAGAACATCAGCTACGAGCGCCTCGTGGAGATCATCGGCGAGGACGACGCTTCGCAGCTGCGCGACCTTGCGCTGAAGGTATACACCACGGCGCGCGACCACGCGGCCGAGCGCGGCGTGATCATCGCCGACACGAAGTTCGAGTTCGGCCGCCTGAACGGCCAGATCATCCTGGCCGACGAGGTGCTGACGCCCGATTCGTCCCGCTTCTGGCCGGGCGATGAGTACGCCGAGGGCAAGGACCAGCCCAGCTTCGACAAGCAGTTCGTGCGCGACTGGCTGAACGCCAACTGGGATCGTCAGGGCAACCCGCCCCGCCTGCCCCAGGACATCATCGACCGCACCAGCGAGAAGTACATCCAGGCCTACGAGAAGATCACGGGTAGAACTTTCGTTCCGTTTGCCTAACGGCAACCGGAACTTCTCGACGCTGCGAGGCGTTGAGGCGTCCGGCCTTGCCGCTCCAAGCTTCGCTCACGTGCAAAAGCACGCTTCGCAAAGCTTTCACGACAATTCCGGGCACCTCAACGCCTCTCGCTGACTTTGACGGACCTGCGAGGTTCGAGGCAATCAACAAGGAGCAATAACCCATGTCCCAGCGTAACCCTATGAACGACCGGTACCAGACCGACGAGCATCGCGGCCAGACGCGCAAGAGCGCGGCCACCATGAAGCCGAAGACGAAGGCGGCTTCGTCGGTGCGCATCCAGCCCACCGTGAAGACGAAGCAGCAGAAGAAGGCTGACAAGAAGGCCGCACGAGCGAAGCAGACCGAGATCGATCGGCAGTACTACAACCCGCCCACGCCGGAATACAAGCGTCTTCGCAAAATCTGGTGGGGTCTTTTGATCGGCGCCATCGTGATGACGGCTATGTCGTGGTTCGGCCGCGCCTTCCTGCCCGAGGTGGGAACCTATGTGGTGCTGGGCCTGGCCTATGTGTGCATCATCGGCGCCTTATACGTGGACTTCTCGAAAATCCGCAAGGTGCGACGCGCCTATCAGGAAGAGATGATGTCCAAAAAAACCAAGGAGATGCGCGCAGCAGAAAAGCAGCAGAAGGCCGCGCAGCGCGCCGCCAAGCAGAAGGTGGAGGAGGCTCCGGCCGTGGAGGAGGCGCCTAAGAAGCGCGGCCTGTTCGGCAACGGGTTCCGCCTGCCGAAGAAGCAGGAGGCCGAGCCGATGGAGGCGAAAACTTCCGACAAGGATTCGACGAAGTAAGGTGGGGACCATGGTTTCTCGTGTCTACGTGGAGAAGAAGCCCGGCTTCGACGGGGAGGCGAAGCAGCTGAAAGAGGAGCTGCGCAGCCTGCTGGGCGTCGGCGCGCTTGAGAATCTCCGCATGGTGAATCGCTACGACGTGGAGGGGATCTCGGACGAGCTGTTCGCTCAGTGCGTGCCCACCGTGTTCAGCGAGCCGCAGTCCGACATCGCGACGCTGGAGATGCCCGAGGCGAACGGGGTGGCGGTGTTCGCCGTGGAGTACCTTCCCGGCCAGTTCGACCAGCGCGCCGATTCTGCAAGCGAATGCATCCAGCTGATCAGCCAGGGCGAGCGCCCCGAGGTGCGCAGCGCGAAGGTGTACATGCTGGAGGGCGCGCTGTCCGACGAGGACGTCGCCGCCATCAAGCACTACGTGATCAACCCCATCGAAGCGCGCGAGGCGTCGCTTGATGTGCGCGAGACGCTGCACCTGGAACAGCCCGTGCCGGGCATGGTGGAGACGGTGGACGGGTTCCTGGAGCTGGACGAGGCGGGCCTGGCGGCGTTCATCGCCGACCGCGGCCTGGCCATGGACCTGGCCGACATCGCGTTCTGCCAGCAGTACTTCGCCGAAGAGGGGCGCAACCCCACCATCACCGAAATCAAGATGATCGACACGTACTGGTCCGATCACTGCCGCCACACCACGTTCGGCACCGTGCTGGACAACGTGGCAGTGGAGGACGAGGCCGTGCAGGCCGCGTTCGAGAAGTACCTTGAGATGCGCCACGAGCTGGGCCGCGACGAGAAGCCGGTGTGCCTCATGGACATGGGCACCATCGGCGCGCGCTGGCTGAAGGCGAAGGGCGTGCTGACCGGCCTCGACGAGTCCGAGGAGATCAACGCCTGCACCGTGAAGTGCAAGGTGGACGTGGACGGCGAAGAGCAGGACTGGCTGTACCTGTTCAAGAACGAGACGCACAACCATCCTACCGAAATCGAGCCGTTCGGCGGCGCAGCCACCTGCGTGGGCGGCGCCATCCGCGACCCCTTGTCGGGCCGCAGCTACGTCTACCAGGCCATGCGCGTGACGGGCGCGGCCGACCCGCTGGTTCCCGTGAGCGAGACGCTGCCGGGCAAGCTGCCGCAGCGCAAGCTGGTGACCACCGCGGCCGCGGGCTACTCTTCGTACGGCAACCAGATCGGCTTGGCAACCGGCCAGGTGAACGAGCTGTACCATCCCGGCTACGCCGCGAAGCGCATGGAGATCGGCGCCGTGGTGGGCGCCACGCCGGCCGACCACGTGCGTCGCGAGACGCCCGCTCCGGGCGACGTGGTGGTGCTGCTGGGCGGCCGCACGGGCCGCGACGGCATCGGCGGCGCCACGGGCTCCTCGAAGGCGCACAAGCTGGAATCGCTCGAGAGCTGCGGCGCCGAGGTGCAGAAGGGCAACGCGCCCGTGGAGCGCAAGATCCAGCGCCTGTTCCGTCGGGGCGACGCTTGCAAGCTGATCAAGCGCTGCAACGACTTCGGCGCGGGCGGCGTGTCCGTGGCCATCGGCGAGTTGGCCGACGGCCTGTTCATCGACCTCAACAAGGTGCCGAAGAAGTACGACGGCCTTGACGGCACCGAGCTGGCCATCTCCGAGAGCCAGGAGCGCATGGCCGTTGCCCTGGCGGCCGAGGACGTGGACGAGTTCATCGGCTACGCGCACGAAGAGAACCTCGAGGCAACCCCTGTCGCCACGGTGACGGAGGAGGCGCGCGTGCGCATGGAGTGGAACGGCTCCACCATCGTGGACGTGAGCCGCGACTTCCTCAACAGCAACGGCGCGGCGAAGCACCAGGACGTGCGCGTGCTGCCGGGTGGGACGTACGAGCGCACCTGGACGGGCGACACGCTGGCCGAGCGCATGAACGCGCTGGTCACCGACTTGAACGTGTGCTCGAACAAGGGCCTGTCCGAGCGCTTCGACTCTACCATCGGCGCGGGCACGGTGCTCATGCCGTTCGGCGGGTCGCGTCAGCTGACGCCGGCCATGGCCATGGTGGCGAAGCTGCCCGTGTTCGGCGAGACCACCACGGTCAGCGGCATGGCCTGGGGCTTCAACCCCTACCTCACTGAGGCGAACCAGTTCACCGGCTCGTACATCGCCGTGGTGGAGAGCGTGGCGCGCCTCGTGGCCGCCGGCTTCTTCCACAAGGACATGTACCTGACGTTCCAGGAGTACTTCGAGAAGCTGCGCGACGAGCCCGAGCGCTGGGGCAAGCCCGCCGCCGCCGTGCTGGGCGCGCTGATGGCGCAGGTGGACCTGGGTATCGGCTCCATCGGCGGCAAGGACTCCATGTCGGGCAGTTTCGAGCAGCTGGACGTGCCGCCCACGCTGGTGTCGTTCGCCACGGCCATCGGCTCGGTGGATCGCGCGACGTCGCCCGAGTTCAAGCAGGCGGGCAGCCGCGTGGTGCGCATCGCGCCCGCGTCGTACGACGGTGTCACGCCCGACGCCGCCGGCTTGGTGGAGGCGTTCGAGCTGGTGGAGCGCTTGATCGGCGACGGTGCGGCGCTGGCCGTGTCCACGCCGGGATACGGCGCGACGGCTGAGGCTCTGTTCAAGATGAGCGTGGGCAACGGCATCGGCGTGAAGCTGACTGATTCGGTGACGGCCGACGAGCTGTTCGCCCCGTCGTACGGCAGCTTCCTCGTGGAGCTGGCTCCGTGCGTGGAGCTGCCGCATGCGTCCGACGTCGTGCGCGTGGACGAGGTGGGCGAGACGACCGAGGCCTACGAGTTCGCCGCCTGCGGCGAGGTCATCGACCTGGTCGGGTTGCAGGAAGCGTGGGAGGGCCACCTCGAGTCGGTGTTCCCGTACCGCGCCGAGGGCGATGCCGTGGAAACGGTGTCCTTCACCAGTGCCGCGCCGCTGGTGTACAACGGCACCATCGCGCGCCCGCGCGTCATCATCCCCGTGTTCCCGGGCAACAACTGCGAGTACGATTCGGCGCGCGCCTTCGAGCAGGCGGGAGCTGTGGCCGAGACGCTCATCATCAACAATCTGACCCCCGACAAGGTGGCCGAGAGCACCGAGGCGCTGGTGAAGGCCATCGAGAACAGCCAGATCATCATGATCCCCGGCGGGTTCTCCGGCGGCGACGAGCCCGACGGCTCGGCCAAGTTCATCACGGCGTTCTTCCGCGCTCCGGCCGTCACCGAAGCGGTGCGCGACCTGCTGCAGAACCGCGACGGCCTCATGCTGGGCATCTGCAACGGTTTCCAGGCGCTCGTGAAGTTGGGTCTCGTGCCGTTCGGCGACATCCGCCCCATGGACGAGGAGTGCCCCACGCTCACGTTCAACACCATCGGTCGTCATCAGAGCCGTCTGGTGCGCACGCGCGTGGCATCGAACCTGTCGCCGTGGCTGAGCCGCTGCGAGGTGGGCGACATCCATACGGTGCCCGTGAGCCACGGCGAGGGCCGCTTCGTCGCGTCGCCCGAGCTGGCGGCCCAGTTGGCTGCGAACGGCCAGATCGCCACGCAGTACGTGGACGAGCAGGGCGTGCCGTCGATGAGCCTTGACGTGAACCCGAACGGATCGGTACTGGCCATCGAGGGCATCACCAGCCCCGACGGCCGCATCCTCGGCAAGATGGGCCACAGCGAGCGCCGCGGCTACGGTCTGTACCAGAACGTCCCCGGCGACCGCTACCAGCAGCTGTTCGAGGGCGGCGTGGGTTACTTCACGGACTAGGGGCTTCTCGCATCAAGTTTTCTCGCGCGGCGCATCTTCGGGTGCGCCGCGCTTGCTATACTGGTTGAAAAAGGCCTCGCGGAAAGGCGGCTTCATGAAGATACTGGGTTTGGGTGTTCCGGAAATGCTCATCATGCTGATGTTGCTGGTGCCCGTCGCACTCGTGGTCGCGCTCATCGTGGTGTTGGCGAAGCGCGCCGGCAGCCAACAGCCTTTGCCCGATGAGCGCCAGCGCGCGAGCGCGCTTGCCTACCAGCGTCTTTCGCAGCTTGACGACCTGTATAAACGCGGCGCCATCACCGAAGAAGAGTACGCGTTGAAAAAGCAGGAGTGTATGCGCGATCTGTAAGCCTGATCGGAAAGGCGGCTCTCATGGGGTTCATGGATGGGTTCGAGCGCGGGTTGTCTGGCAATTACCGTTACGAGATCGCGGGGAAGGCGGTGGTCTGCTCGCATTGCGGCGGCGAGGAATTCGATGAGCGCTCGGGGCAATTGAACACAGCCGGCGCGTCGCTTCTCAACCTCGATTGGGCCAACGCGACCGCGCGTGTGCTTGTATGCCAAAGCTGCGGTCATTTGGAATGGTTTCTTTAGGAGGAGCATGGATCCCGAATTCGTCAACCTAACCCCCGAGAACCTTGCCGACGAGCATCTTTCCTGCATCATTCGCGTCAGGAAGCCCCATCCCGGCGTCGAGGCGAAGCGCCAATGGCTCGCCGATCGGCTGCGCGAAGGCCATGTGTTCCGAAAGCTGCAGGTGAAAGACCCGGTTTTCATCGAGTACGCGCCGCTTGAAACGGCGTGGGTTCCCGTGCTGGGCGACAACTACCTGTACGTGTACTGCCTCTGGGCGTACGGTGCCGGCAAGGGCAAAGGCTACGGGCGCGCGCTCATGGAGTACTGCCTGGCCGACGCGCGAGTGCAAGGCAAGTCGGGCGTGTGCCTGCTGGGGGCGAAGAAGCAGAAGGCGTGGCTGACCGATCAGGCGTTCGCGCGGAAGTTCGGCTTCGAAGTGGTCGACGCTACCGACGACGGCTACGAGTTGCTGGCTCTGTCGTTCGACGGGACGGTGCCGCGGTTCGCGCCGCACGCGAAAGCCCAGGCTATCGACAGCGACGAGCTGACGATCTACTACGATTTCCAGTGCCCTTACGTGCCCGAGCGCATCGAGGCGATCCGGCGGTATTGCGAGGCGAACGACGTGCCGCTGACGCTCATCCAAGTGGATTCGCTGCAAAAGGCGAAGGAGCTGCCCGGCGTCTTTAACAACTGGGGCGTGTTCTACAAAGGGAAGTTCGAGACGGTGAACGTTCTGGATACCACGTACCTCAAGAGGATCCTCAAGAAATAGGAGCGTTGCAGACGCGACAACTCACGGTGTCCTGCGCATCATCCAGTCCGTTCCCTCTCCGAAGGCCGAGCCTTTCAAGCTATGGCTCGCCCAGGTTGGCGCCGAGCGCATCGAGGAAACCGTCGATCCCGAACAGGGAATCGATCGCGCGTTCGAGCTGGTGCTCAACATGCTTGCCGATGCGCTGAGCGACGTCGAGGCCCTGGAGGCGGGGATGTCCAGCAGCACCGCCCTGAGCGATGTCAGCACCCAGGAGCTGCTCTCGCGCCTTCGCCGTCGGACATCCCCAGCCCATTGAGCACGTAGGAGTCGCTGGACGTCCAACAGCGGTTCGCATCCTCGCACTCTTCGCTGCAAGCTCCGGGCGCGAATCGCCGGCGAGCGGCATCGCCCGTGTGCGCTCGTCGGCTCTGCGCAGCGCGGGTTCGCCGTATGTTGGCGGCTTCGTTCGGGCGCGATCGGGCTTGCCGCTCGCGTGCTTCTTCGCCGCCGCTTGCGGGTCGCTTTCGTTCTCTGCTGCTCGCTGACCGAGCGAGGCGCTACGCCCGCCATCGGTCGGCTTCGGCGGCATCGGTTCCGTGATTGAATGGCGCATCTTTTAACCGAAAACGCTCGAAGGCCTGGCGGCCCCAGAGCGGAGAAGGGAGTATGCGCATGCGGCAGCACACGACGAACCAAACAGGCGGTGAACGGCGTTCGCGCCGATTGCATCCGGCATGGCTCATCCTCATCGCCTGTTGCTTCCTGCAAGCGGGAGGCATGGGCACCATCAACAACGCGGCGGGCATCATGGTTCCCGCCGTGCTGGGCGATCTGCAGTTCTCGCAGGGCAGCTTCATGCTGTACTTCACGATCCAGGGTTTGTGCATGACGGCGGCGCTTCCCGTGGCGGGGAAGCTGTTGCCGAAGGTGAGCATGCGCGTGCTGGTGAGCGTCGGCATGGTGGCGGCCGCGCTGGCGTTCGCGTCCATGGGGCAGTTCAACGCGGTGTGGCAGTGGTACGTGGCGGGGGCGGTGCTGGGCGTGGCGGCCGCGTTCGCGTTCCTGCTGCCGGCACCCGTCATGATAGGCAACTGGTTCAAGAAGAAGGCGGGCCTTGCGATGGGCATCGCCATGGCCTGCTCGGGCATCGGCGGGGCGGTGATGAACCCGTTGGGCGGCGCGCTCATCCAATCGTTGGGATGGCGGCCCACCTATGCGGTGCTCGCCCTGATCGCAGCCGTGCTGGTGCTGCCGTTCTCGCTGCTGGTGATGAAGTTCAAGCCGGCCGACCCGCGCGATGCCTATGGAGCCGACGAGGTGGAAGACACCCCGGCGAGCAGCGGAGCCGAAACGGCGTCCGGCGTCTCGGCGGCTCGCGCCGTGCGTTCGCTGGCGTTCGCGTGCGTGTTCCTGGTTGCGGGATTCCTGTCGCTCGAGAGCGCGTTTTTGCAGCTGATGCCCACGTACGCCGGCACCGTCGGGCTCGCCGCCGTCGCAGCGTTCCTTCCTTCCATCGCCATGATCAGCAACATCGTGGGCAAGCTGGTGCTGGGGTGGCTGGCCGACGCCGTGGGGCCGCGCAACGCGACGCTGTGCGGCTTCGGCGTGGGCGTGACCGCGTTCGCGCTGTTCCTAGCCTCGAACGGCAACGTGGGGATGGTCATGGTGGCGGCCGCCTTGTTCGGCGTGCTTACGGCGATGGTGACGGTGAACGTGCCGCTGCTGGTGCGCAGCGCGTTCGGATCGAAGGATTACGGCACGCTGTTCTCGTACGTGAGCATCGGCACATCGCTGGTAGGCTCGCTGGGCATTTCGGTGTATGGGTTCCTGTTCGACCGCTTCGGCTCGTACGATCCCGGCCTGATGCTGGGCATTGGCACGGGCGTTGCGAGCGCCGCGCTGCTGCTGGTGGGTATGGCTGCGGCAAAGCGCCTGATGGGCGCCGCGCACGTGCGAAGCGGCGCGGTGCAGGCGGAGGAGCCCGCGTTCTAAGAGCGCGCTTTTTTCTTCGGGACGATGCGTTCGACGATGCCCTGGGTGACGCGGTGGCCTGCCAGCTCGGCAAGCGAGCCGAGGGCGCCGACCAGGGTTTCGCGAGCGGTCCCGTCGATGTTCTTGGCCGCCTCGCTCAGCAGGGCCACCGTTTTCGCCCCGCCGAAGAAGACCTCGGTGGCGTTCTGGGCGCCCGAGGCCTCGACGGCTTTGAACAGCGCGTCGACGATGGCCGCCGCTTCCTCGTCGGAGTAGCGCGCCAGCCATTCGGTGAGCAGCGCGTCGGTGAACCGGGCGTTTTCGGTGAGGTTGTCGAGGTAGACGAAATCGTCGCCGTCGACCTCCCACGAGAACGGGCTGTGCTGCAAAAGGCCGCGCTCGGTGCTGTGCACCACGAGCGGCGGGGTGTGCGACTCCATGAGCATACCGATGACGGAGTCCTGCGGGACGGTGCGGTGGATGCGGCCGTCCAGCTTTCTCCAATCATCGGGCGAGAACGCGCCCGCTTTGAAACCGGGGCCGTCGTGCGTGTACACGCGCTCGATGCGGTCCTGCACAGCGGCGGACGCGTTCAGCGCGGCGTACAGCGCGAGGTTGGCGCCCTTCGAGTGGCCGCCCACGAACAGCCGGCGAGGCAGGTGCGGCGCTACGGCCTCCAGGTAGCGCGCGGCTTGCTCCTGGGCGGGCACGGGCGCGGTGTAGCACATGTTGAAGTTCTCGCGCCAGCCGGTGATGGACGTGTCGGTTCCGCGGAAGCCCACGTAGGCGAATTCCTTCTTGTAGACGAACGTCATGGCGGCGAACTGCGTCTGCCGCTCGGTATCGAACAGGCTGAGGTAATCGCGGATGACCATGTCGCGAAACCGCGGGCTGGCGGCGAGTGCCAGCATATTTTCCTTCACGCGGCCAGGGATGAGGCCCGAGAACATATGCTCATAGTGTTCGGCACGCAATGTATCGAGGAAGTGGGCGGGGCGTCCCGAAGGGGATAGCAGGTTCTTCACGATGGTGCCGAGCCTGCCGAACGCCTTGCGCTCGCGCAGCGGCGGCACGATCCCTTCGGCGCGCACCATGCAGAACTGGGAAAGCGCCGCCGAATCGACCGGGTTGAACGGCTTTTCCTCGAATGAGGCGAACTCCGTGCCGAGATAGTCGAGAATGTTCATGCAGCAGCGCTCCTAGCATCCGATACCGCCTGCGTCGCCTCTCATCATACCGCGTCTCGGGCGCTGCCGGCCTTCAATCTGCCGACCTTCAACCTCTCGGCGTTTCGTCGTCGATCATGGCGAGTAGCTCCTCGCGCGAGTTGATGGCGAGCTTCGCGTAGATGTGGCGCACGTGGGTGCGCACGGTGTTCTCGGAGATGTAGAGCTTCTCGGCCACATAGCCGTGATTGTAGCCTCGTCCCAGGTAGTACAGCACCTCGCGCTCGCGCGGCGACAGCCCCCGTTCGGCTGCCAGCGTGTCGCAGCGGCGGTGGATGTACGTGCGCGAGTCGTCCGCGCCGTGAGGCTCGGTGCGCCGGCCTTCGCGCTGCCGCGAGCCTTGCGCGAACGATATGGCGATGAGCGCCAGGTACACGGTGAGCATGATGAGACAGATCGTGCGGCCGTCGGTGCCGATGACGGCGATGCCGCACAGGCCGGCCACGAACGCGAGCGCTAGCAGCGCGAGACAGGCCGGGAATACGAACGTGGCGGCAAAGGGCACGCTGCGGACGGCGCTGGCCATGCTGCACCAGATGGCCAGCGCGATCACCGCGAAGCTGGCCTGGGTGAGCACGTCGATGATACCCGCTGCGACATCGCTGTCGGAGCTGATGACGGGCAGCGCGAGCAGAAGCGCCACGGCGATGGGATACACGGCCTGGTTGAGCAATCTGAGCGGCGACGAGTTTGCCTTGCGCAGCACGAACAGCGCGACGACGATGGCCAGCAGCGACGGCCCGATGAGCGATTTCCACGCTCCCAGCGGATCGGGCAGGCGCATCTGCTCGCTCGAGATGACGGGATCCCAGGTGAGCCCGAAGATGAAGCAGGTGATGCACGCCCCTACGAGGGGCATCCACAATATGGCGGCTGCCTTGCGCAGCCGGATGCGATGGTCATCCTCGCTTGCGCTTTCGGCGCCGGCGGGGTGCGGTGCCGCAGTCTCGTCGTTGAACGTGCGGGCGACGAACAGCAGCGCCACCGATGTGACAAGCGAGCATGCGATCAGCGCCAACCCGATGGGAGAGGGGGAAAGCGGCTCGGCCGCGAAATGGACGACTGCTGCCGCCACGATGCCCCATGCGCTGTTGAACAGCAAATTCTCCGGTTCGAGCCGCGCGAACACCGAGCCCCACGCCGTGGCGAGCATGGCAAGTCCCGCTCCGAACGCCAGGCCGAACATGGCGGGCTCGGCGAACGGCAGCGTCAGCTGCGTGTACAGCGGCAGCATGAACTGCACTCCGATGGCGACCAGGCAGGCGCCTGTCACCAGAGGCGCCGTGCGGGTGAGGTCGGGCGTGCGTCGATCTGCGCGCTTGGCCAACATGGCCAGCGCGGCGAGCACGATGCCCGCGCCCGTCAGCCCCCAGCCGGCGTACACCGCGAAGGGGTGCAGCGAGGGCGTCGCGCCCGTTCCGTGCTCAGAAAAGAAGCGGATCGCATTGAGGAAGACGGAGAACAGCAGTCCCGCGCCCAGCAGCGCGGGCTTGAACGAGACGGGCGCCGGAGACGCCTGCTTCGAGTCGTGTTGTTGCGCGCTTTCCATGCCCTCCCTGCAACGCCTCGGCGTTTTCCCTCGTAGATAGCGCAAATCACCAAATTCAGCTATAGGGTGGGCGCGTGCGGCGCACCCTGCGGATTCCGAAATCATCGCTTTCAGTGATGGCGAAACCCCGGCCTGCACCGTAGTGTAGCCGAACGTCCGGCGCCGCACAACAGAAGCGGGCGACGCCGGGATCGGAACATGGGCACATGATTGAAGGGAGCGGGAACATGGGAACCACCTCGAAGCACAGCTGGTCGCGTCGCGACTTCTTGAAGGGGGCGGCCGCCGGCACGATGAGCGTCGCCGCGCTGGGAGCGCTGGGCGGATGCTCGCCGCAGCAGTCGGCCTCCACCGCCTCGGCGGCGGCCGCCGATTCCGGCGAAGCGGGCACGTACGACGTGATGCAGGAGCTGTCGACGTTCAACCGCGGCCAGAATGCCAGCGCGAAGGCGCCTACCACGCCCGAAGAGTACATCGCCCTCAAGGGCGACGGCGTGCTGTCCGCGGGCGGCGGCTGCGAGCAGCTGGGCATCAAGCCGGCCGACTTCATGCTGAACAAGCCGGCGTGGTTGGGCGACGCGCCCGTGGTCAGCGACATCGCCGATACCGAGGACTGCGACGTGCTGGTCATCGGCGCGGGCAACGCGGGCACCGTGGCGGCGCTGCGCTGCCAGGAGGAAGGCGCGAACGTCTTCTTGGCCGATATGCAGACCTACGACGAGTACGACGAATACGCCTGCGACATGGCCTGCTACAACTCGAAGCTGTTCCTGGACAAAGGCACGC
>ERZ826396.2091-NODE-2091-length-18220-cov-5.881916_pt1 | contig 18220 bp, 23 predicted proteins | sample MGYA00519926_ERZ826396 | MGnify/ENA primary metagenome ERZ826396 (study PRJEB31778, sample SAMEA3449230) | human gut metagenome | biome: human gut; feature: human-associated habitat; material: faeces | place: United Kingdom | collected 2010/2012 ... | reverse complement strand
CGCCCCCGCAGGGCCAGTGCCGAGGCATGTGTAGAGCGAAGAGGCCGCCGAAGGCCGCCGTGCGCGGCGAACGGGGCCAAAGACCCTGGTCGTAAGCAGCTTGGCGGAAAAGCGCAGCGTTTTTGACAAGCTGTCGCCGCCTTTGGACGGCGCGTTACGAGGTTTTTTCGTTTTCCGTTTGCTTATCCTGCGCCGCGAGCTGCGCTTCCAGTCTGCGCACGCGCTCTTCCAGGAGGGCGTTTTCCTGCGCAAGGCGCTTGATCTTTTCCGCGAAGCCGGAGACGATGCTGGAAAGGCTGAGCAGCAAAAGCAGGATGAACGCGATGACAAGGAGGAATACCACGTTCACGGGCACAGCCATGCCCAGCAGGTCTGTCAGCACCAGAACGACATAAGGAAATACTGCGAAAACGAGCAGCACTCCGGCCGAAATGAGCCAGATGATGGAGTACCGCACCGTGAGCTTTTTCTTTTTGAGCAGCCACAGGATGAGGGCAAGATAGCACACCGCACCCAGCAAAAGGCCGACACGCAGGATAGGGCTGATGCTCTGCCAGTTCATGCGCGGCCCTCCTTCCGTCTGCCGGAGGTGATGCGGAACACCACCAGCGCAATGCTCACCTTCACCATATAATAAACCGATTTAAAAGGGCTGATGGACGATTTGCCGCCCATGCGCTCTTCCATGACGACCGGGGCTTCGCCCACGCGGTAGCCGTTCAGAACAGCGGTGATAATGGCCTCCGGCTCCGGGTAGTCCTGGGCGTAATGGTCAGCAAAATAGGCGGTCAGTTCCTTGTTGCAGGCGCGGAAGCCGCTGGTGGTGTCCAGTATGCGCACGCCGCACAGAAGACGGATCATCACGCTGATGAAGTTGATGCCCAGCCGCCGCATGAAGCTCGTCTGAAAGCCCTCCTTCGTGATAAAACGGCTGCCGATGCACATGTCCAGCCTGCCCTCGGCCACGGGCCGCACCACGTCCGCCAGAAACAACGGGTTATGCTGGCCGTCGCCGTCCATCTGCACGGTGACGTCATAGCCGTGCTCTCGGGCGTATAAGTAGCCGCTCTGTACGCCGCCGCCGATGCCAAGGTTTACGGGCAGAGAAATGTAATTGTAGCCGCGGGCTCTGCACAGCGCGGCGCTGCCGTCGGTGGAGCAATCGTTGACGATCAGGTAATCCACGTCCGGCGCGGCAGCGTGCAGGCGTTCCACCACGCGGTCCAGGTTTTCTTCTTCGTTGTAGCAGGGGATGATCACAAGGGTCTTCAAACCGTCACCTCTTTGGGCGGGCGCGCCCGCCGTATCAAGTAGTAATACGCGGCAAAAAAAGGTTTTGTTACATTTTTTTACCGGAAAGCACAAAATCCTCCAGCTGCCGCAGCAGCGGCTCGCGCCGGAAATGGGTTTCGTAATAGGCCCGGCCCGCATGGCCAAGGGCCGCGCGCCGCTCCGGCGGCATATCGGCCAGGGCCAGCAGGTTTTCGTACAGTCCGTGTACGTCGCCTGCGGGGCTCGTTAAACCGGCGGCGGCTTCGTCCATCACGCGGGCGGCTTCACCGCTCACCGAAACAAGGCACGGCCGCCCGGCGGCTAAGTAGCTGGTGATTTTTGCGGGCACCGTCAGTCCCACGTCCTCGCTGGCATTCAGTGCGGCAAACAGTGCGTCCGCCATCGTGTGATAGGCAGGGATATCCGTTACGGGATGCTGTCCCTCGAATGTGAACCAATCCGCTACATCCGCTGCGGCAATTTCCTGCTCAAGGGCGTCGCGGCTCATGCCGTCTCCCACGATAACAAAATGCACGTCCCGGCGGTCCGCCGCTTTCAGCCGCCGCGCGCATTCCACCAGAAGCGGCAGGTTTTGCGCGGGGCTGATGTTGCCCGCGAACACCACGTTGAACCGCCCGGCAAAGCGGCTTTCCAGAGCCGCGTCATGCACGTCCTGCGCATACAGGTCTTCACAGTATTGGGGCACCACGGTGCGCTGCGCCCGGGGCGCGATGGCGGCCAGGCGTTCGTCCAGAGCCGGGCTCATGGCCACAAGGCGTTCGCTGCGGCGGTAAAACCAGTGGGAAACGCCCGCAGCCACGGCGCGCAGCGCCTTGTTTCGCACAGGCATCACCGAATACAGGTTTTCCGGCCAGAGGTCCAGCACGTAGGTGGTGAGCGGCACGCGGTGCAGCTTTGCGTACACGACGGCGGGCAGCATCATCAGCACGGGGCTGGTTTCGTAGCAGAACACGGCGTCATATTTCCTTCTGTGCAGGCGCGGCAGATTGAACAGCGCCGTAACGGGGAAGGAAATATAATTGAGGAAGATGCGCAGGGAGGTGTTGCCCCTGCGGCGTATTTCGCCCGCGCGGAAGATCTGCACGCCGGCATGGCTCTCGCGCCGGGGGCCGGTATAACGGTACCCCTCAAACCACTCGCCTTTTGGATAGTTGGGCAGGCCGCACAATACATCCACCTCACATCCGTCTGCCGCAAAGCCCGCGCAGATGTCGGTGATGCGGAAATTTTCGGGCCAATAGTGCTGGCTCACCACAAGAATGCGTTTGCCTTTCACGCAAAAACTCCTTTTTTCAGTGTTCCGGGGTGGGAAAAAGACGGCAAAGCATCAATCCTTGCGCCATACCATTTTGTTTACAACACCCACATAGCTCTGGATGATCTTCACCACTTTGACGGAAACGTCCTCGGTGTAATTGGGTACGGGAATGCCGAAATCGCTGTTTTGATTCATGGCCACGGCGGTAGCCACGGCCTGCTCCACGCCGCCCCCGCTGATGCCCGCAAGGATAAAGCAGCCTTTGTCCAACGCCTCGGGCCGTTCGGTGGAGGTGCGGATGCACACCGCGGGAAAAGGGCGGCCGACACTGGTGAAGAAACTGGATTCCTCGGGCAGCGTGCCGGAATCGCTCACCACGCAGAAGGCGTTCATCTGCAGGTGGTTGTAATCGTGGAAGCCCAGCGGTTCATGCAGCCGCACCCGGGCGTCCAGCTTGAAATTCCGCTGCTCGAGGAATTTTTTGCTGCGGGGGTGGCACGAATACAGAATGGGCATGTCGTAGGCTTCGGCCAGACGGTTGACGGAACGGAACAGGTCGAGAAAATTTTTCTCGGTGTCGATGTTCTCCTCCCGATGGGCCGAGAGCAGGATATAGCGCCCTTTTTCAAGGCCCAGCCGCTCCAGCACATCGCTGGCTTCGATCTTGGCAAAATTGGCACGCAGGACCTCGGCCATGGGGCTGCCCGTCACATAGGTGCGCTCTTTGGCCGTGCCCTCGGCGTTCAAATAGCGGCGCGCATGCTCGGAGTAGCACAGGTTCACGTCGCTGATGTGATCCACGATGCGGCGGTTGGTCTCCTCGGGCAGGCACTCGTCAAAGCAGCGGTTGCCGGCCTCCATGTGAAAGATGGGGATGTGCAGGCGCTTGGCTGCGATGGCGGAAAGACAGCTGTTCGTGTCGCCCAAAATCAGCAGCGCGTCGGGCTTCTGCTGCGCCATCAGCGCATAGCTCTTGGCAATGATGTTGCCGATGGTCTCTCCCAGATCACTGCCCACGGCGTTCAGGTAAAAATCCGGCGCGCGCAGTTCCAGATCCTCGAAGAAAATCTGGTTGAGCGTATAGTCGTAATTCTGGCCCGTGTGGACCAGAAGCTGATTGAAATACCGGTCGCATTTTTTGATGACGGCGGAAAGGCGGATGATCTCCGGCCTTGTGCCGACGATGGTCATGAGTTTAATCTTTTCCATGTTCACACCTCAAGGAAATAGGTATCCGGACGCTCCGGGTCAAAGGGCTCGCTGGCCCACATCACGGTGACCATATCGCTCTCGCCCACATTCTCAATGTTGTGGGTGTAGCCCGTGGGAATGTCCACCACTTCCAGCTTATCGCCGGAGACGCGGTATTCGTACACGGCTTCGGTGTTCAGCCGGCGGAAGCGGATGACGCCCTCGCCCTTCACCACCAGAAATTTCTCGTTTTTGGTGTGGTGCCAGTGATTGCCCTTTACGACGCCGGGCCTGGAAATGTTGACGGACACCTGCCCGCGCTCCGGGGTGCGCAGGAACTCCGTAAAGCTGCCACGCGCATCGCAGTGCATGTCCAGCGGATAGGAGAAGCCGTCTGTGGGAAGATAAGAAAGGTATGTCGCATACAATTTCCGTGTGAAGGCGTCGCCCATGTCCGGTACGTCCAGCTTGCCGCGGCTGCCGCGGAAGCTTTCAATCAGCTCCGCCAGACGGCCAAGCGTCACATCATAGGCGTCGCACATCAGATGGCAGTAGCCGGGAATGGAGCAGTCCCGCGCGGCGCGCCCCTCCATCGCGGCGATGAAGCTGGCCACCACGTCGTCGATGTATACCAGAGGGAAGCTGTATGCCGGGTCCCGCACGTCGATGGGCAGGCCGTTTGCGATGTTGTGGCAGAACGTGGCCACAACGCTGTTGTAGGACGGGCGGCACCATTTGCCGAACACGCCCGGCAGGCGGTACACCAGCGCGGGCGCGCCGGTGGCGCGCTCGTGGGCGAAAATAAGCTCCTCAGCCTCCCGCTTGCTTTTGCCGTAGTCGTTGTCCAGCTCCGCCTGGATGGAGGAGGTGACGAGCACAGGCGCTTTGTTGCCCTCCGCGGCCAGCAGGGCGAGCAGGTGCTCGGTGAAGCCCCGGTTGCCCTCGTAAAATTCATCCGGATTTTGGGGGCGGTTCACGCCCGCCAGATGGAACACAAAGTCCGCCCGGGCGGCGTAGTCCGCCAGAAGCTCTTTTGGCGTGTCGACGTCGAACAAAAGCAGGTCGTTCCAGCCTTCATTGCGAAGCTGGGCGACAAGGTTTTTTCCCACAAAACCGCCCGCCCCTGTAATGAGCAGCGTTTTTTTCTTATTTTCCAAGCGCGGCCAGCTCCTCTTTCACATATTCAAGGCTCAGCAGCTTGTCCACGACCTCGTCCACCGTCAGGCGGCGGGTATTGTGGCTGGTGTAGTCCTCGGGCGCCTGGGTGCGCACCTCGCCGTTGACAAAGTATTTGTCGTAGTTCAGATCGCGGCCGTCGGCGGCCACGCGGTAATAACCGCACAGGTCCTCGCTGCGCGTTTTTTCCTCTCGGGTGAGCAATGTTTCATACAGCTTTTCCCCGTGGCGCGTGCCGATGATGTGCGTGCCGGTATCGCCGAACAGCTTCTGCACGGCTTTGGCAAGGTCCCCAATGGTGGAGGCGGGGCTTTTCTGCACAAACAGGTCGCCGGGGTTGGCGTGCCCGAACGCAAAGGCCACAAGGTCCACGGCTTCGTCCAGGCTCATCAGGAAGCGGGTCATCTCCGGGTCGGTGATGGTGATGGGCTTGCCCGCTTTGATCTGGTCGATAAACAGGGGGATAACGCTGCCGCGGCTGGCCATGACGTTGCCGTAGCGGGTGCAGCAGATGGTGGTAGCCTCGGCCTTGACGGTGCGCGCCTTCGCGCCGATAACTTTTTCCATCATTGCCTTGCTGATTCCCATGGCATTGATGGGGTACGCCGCTTTATCGGTGGAGAGGCAGACGACCTTTTTTACGCCCGCGTCGATGGCGGCTGTCAATACGTTGTCGGTGCCCAGCACGTTGGTGCGCACGGCCTCCATGGGAAAGAACTCGCAGCTCGGAACCTGCTTGAGCGCGGCCGCATGGAAGATATAGTCCACGCCGCGCATCACGCCGCGCAGGCTGTCCGGATTGCGCACGTCGCCGATATAAAATTTGATCTTGCCGCTCAGCTCCGGATATTTGAGCTGGTAATCGTGGCGCATATCGTCCTGCTTTTTTTCGTCGCGGGAAAAGATGCGGATCTCGCCGATGTCTGTGGATAAAAAGTGTTTGAGCACCGTATTGCCGAAAGAACCGGTGCCGCCCGTGATGAGCAGTGTTTTACCTGCAAATACTGTGGATTCCATATCGAAACCTCCAAGAATGGGCGCGCGGCCCTGTAATGTCACGTAAGAAAAGTATAACCTTGTACAGTATACCATAATCCGCCCGGGATGCCAAGATTTTGACGGATTTCGCCGTTTGACGGTCCGCTTTGGTTCTGGTATTATTTTCTTAGCTGTCCTGCGCAGCGGCGCGCGGGGCGGAAAGCAGGGCCTGCGCAACGAAGGCGCGTGCGAAAACAAGCCTGTCCGTCTGCAGGTGTGAAGAGATTCAGCGCGGCTTCAAAAAAGACAAAGCTTCCCATTATTAAAAAAGGAGATTGATCGATTTTTATGGACACAGTCCTGCCCAGTTTATTTCTGCAGGTCATACTCATTGCCTCCAACGCGTTTTTCGCCATGAGCGAGTTTGCGGTGGTGTCCGTCAACACACAGAAGATGAAGCGCCTGGCCGAGGGCGGCAGCAAGCCCGCCGCGCGTCTGCTCGTCATCACCGAGGCTCCGTCGGACTTCCTGGCCACCATTCAGGTGGGCGTTACGCTGTCCGGCTTTCTGGCTTCGGCCGCAGCCGCGGACAGCTTCGCGGACCCATTGGTCTCCGCGCTGTCGTTCATTCCCATTCCCGCGTCTACGCTGCGCGGCGTGACGGTGTTTCTCATTACCATTATTCTTTCTTATTTCATGCTGATTTTCGGCGAGCTTGCGCCCAAGCGCATCGCTATGAAGAATCCGGACGGCGTGGCGCTCAAGGTCGTGGGCGTCATATGGGCGCTGAACAAGGTGTGCAAGCCCGTCATCAAGCTGATCGCCGCGTCCACCAACCTTGTGCTGCGTCCGCTGGGCATCGGCCCGGCCAGTGATGAGGAGCCGGTGGCGGAGGAAGATATTCTGATGATGGTGGAGGCTGGCGAGGAGACAGGCACCGTGGACGAACGCGAGCACGAGATGATCAAAAACATCTTCGAGTTCGACGACCGCAAGGTGTCCGAGATCATGACGCACCGCACCGATGTGGTGGGCGTGCCCGTGACGGCCACGCTGCAGGACATCGTGGCGCTGCAGGCGGAAAACCGTTTCTCGCGCATCCCGGTATATAAAGAGGACCTGGACGATATCGTGGGCGCTGTGTTCGTAAAAGACCTTGTCCCCCTGCTTGAGCCGGGCCGATATGCCGACGCCACGCCGGAAAAATACATGCGAAGCGTGCTGTATGTGCCCGAGGGTATGACGTGCTCCAACCTGCTGCACGCATTTCAGAAAGCGCGTGTGCACCTGGCCATCGTCGTAGACGAATACGGCGGCACGGAAGGCATGGTGACCATGGAGGACCTGCTGGAGACGATCGTGGGCGATCTGGACGACGAGCACGAGGACGACAATGCCGTCGTCACGCTGGCGGACGGCGTGTATGAGGTGGGCGGCGATGTGCCGGTGAATGAACTGGAGGGCCTTTTGGGCGAGGACATTTTTGAAAATGCCGACTGTGATACCATCGGCGGCTTCATCACCGAGACATTGGGCCGTATCCCGCAGGCGGGCGAGACGCTGCCGCTGGAGACGCTGGGCTATACCCTCACCGTAGCGGAAGCCACGCCCCGCGCCGTGACGAAGGTGACCATCACCCGTACGGCTGAAAAAACGGCCGATCCGCAGCCCGCGCCGGAGCAGAAGCGCCGCTTCGGACGCAAAAAAGACAGGGACGGGGAAAAGTGAACCCGTCCCAGGATGAAAGCAGGCGCAAACTAGGGCGCGGACTTGTCCGGGCGCCTGAACCACAAAGCCCGGTGTGGCGATAAAACAAAGGAGAGCTGAACAATGCGCGCTTATGAACGCCTGATGAATTATGTAAAAGTACACACCACATCCCAGGACGGCACGGGGCGAACGCCCACTACGGAGCGCCAGCTGGACCTGGCGCGGATGCTGGCGGAGGAGATGCGCGCAATGGGCATAGCCGACGCGCGCGTGGACGGCTTCGGCTATGTGTACGGAAGCCTGCCCGCTACGCTCGGCTGCGAAAAAAGCCCGGCCATCGGCTGGATCGCCCACATGGATACGGCCCAGGCATTCTCCGGCGAGAATGTGAAGCCCATTCTGCATGAGAATTATGATGGCGGCGACGTGGCCCTGCCGCAGTGCGGCCGCGTACTGAAAACGTCCGAGTTCCCGTTCCTGAAAGAGCTGAAGGGAAAAACGCTCATCACGGCCGACGGCTCCACGCTTCTGGGCGCGGACGATAAGGCGGGCATTGCGGAGATATTGACGGCATGTGAACAGCTCCTGCAAAGCGGCGCGCCCCATGGCCCGGTGAAGATCGCCTTCACGCCGGACGAGGAAGTGGGCGAAGGCGCGGACCATTTCGACGTGCCGGGCTTCGGGGCGGCTTATGCCTATACGATGGACGGAGGCGAGGTGGGCGAGATATCCTACGAGAACTTCAACGCCGCGTCCGCTGTGTTCCGCATCACGGGCGTTTCGGTACACCCGGGCAGCGCCAAGGACACCATGGTAAACGCGCTGAAGCTGGCCTGCGAGATCGACGGCATGCTGCCGCCGCGGGAGGTGCCTGAGCACACCGAGGGCCGGGAGGGCTTTTTCCACATGGACGCTCTGTCCGGAGACACGGCTGCCGCGCGTCTGGAATATATCGTGCGCGACCATGACCGGGAAAAGTTTGAGGCGCGCAAGGAGCTGCTGCGCGGCGTGGAAAAGGCCATGACGGAAAAGTATCCCACGGCGCGGGTGGAGCTTGCGCTCAAGGACAGCTACTACAACATGCTGGAGCAGATCCGTCCCTGCATGCACCTCATTGACAATGCGAAAAAGGCCTGCGAGGCGGCGGGCGTACAGTGGTTTGAGGAGGCGACGCGCGGGGGTACAGACGGTGCGCGGCTGTCGTATATGGGTTTGCCCTGTCCGAACCTGGGAACCGGGGGCCATAACTTCCACGGGCCTTACGAGTGTATCACAGCAGAAAGTATGGACAAGGCCGTGGAGATCATTTTAAATATCATCGCGCTGTATGCGGCGTGAGCGGGGATAGTTTGAAAGGGGCGGGCCCCTTTCATTGAAAATCACTGCGGGCAGGCCCAAAGGGCTGCCCGTGAGCGGGCGCGAGGCCTGGACAGATAAGCACAAACCGGGGAGGCCGCGCCTCCCCTCTTTTCGTTTGCGTTTTGTGAAATTTGCGCAAAACATGCGGAAATATGAAATATTTTGTTCCTGCCGGACGTATAACAAACAAAGGGATGCCCCAGAGGGAAAGGAAGTGCTTTGTTGTGAAAAAAACTGTATGGAAGCTGTTCGCACCGGCGCTCTGTGCCGCTGTGCTGTTTGCCGCGTGTTCAAAGGATGACAGCTCGTCTTCGCGTCCGCAGAGCGTTTCAACACCGCCTGCAAGCTCCAGCGTACCGCCGGCAAGCGCATCGTCGCAGCCTGCAAGCTCCAGCAGCGCGGCGTCATCGGAGGCGGCAAGCAGCGTGCCGGCGTCCAGCTCTGCCGCTTCGTCCTCCGCGGCCGCCACGCCCACGCAGAGCACACGCCGCGGCGCTACGGTACGCGCGGACGGCGGCCTGCGTCTGCGCGCATCCGCCAGCGAAAAAAGCGAAAAGCTGCTTACGATCCCCGACGGCACGCACATCGAGTGCACCGGCTGGCAGAGCGGGTGGGCCAAAACGACCTACGAGGGCAAAACAGGCTATGTCTCGGCAGTGTACTTATTGTATGACGGAAAGGTGCGTGCGGACGGCGGCCTGCGCCTGCGCAGCGGCCCGGGCGAAAGCTACGAAAAACTGCTCACCGTGCCGGACGGCACCGTGCTGCCCTGCATTTCTCAGGGGGACGGCTGGGTGAAAACGACCTACAACGGCAAAACAGGTTATGTTTCTCAGGACTATCTGCTGGTTCCCGTTACCGTGCGTGCGTCCACGGGCCTGAACCTGCGCGCCTCTGCCAGCGAAACGGCCGAAAAACTGCTCACCATTCCCAACGGCACCGTAGTACAGTGCTACGGCAACAAGGAGAATGAGTGGGCCAGGGTGGCTTACAACGGCAAGGCGGGCTATGTTTCCTATCTTTATATCGCCTATGATTGAGCGGTGAAACGGGCTCGAAGAAACTGAAAGCGGGGCTTAAAGGAAGTGTTTGTCCATGAGAAAAACAGCGATATCCATTTTGGCAATAACGCTTTGCGCGCTGTTATCCGGCTGTGGAAAAGCAATGACCATCAGCCTTCCGTTTGCAGCCTCGGACGTGGAAAATGTTGAAATGTACCATTATGTCGTTCCGGCCTCCGCTGAAAAAAGATCATAACGCAGGCGGATGCTATCAGCGAGCTTTACGCCGTGTTTTCGGAACTGCCTGTGAGCGACCGAAAGACCGAGCCGGTCGTGGGGGGAGCGGTAACGAGCTTCAGGTTCAACCTTTCGGATCATACAAGCTATGAAATTATTTATTGCGCAGAGGCTGTTAAGAAAGGCCGATTGAAGCTCCCCGCAGAACAGCAGGATTATTTCACCTCGGCGGATATTGGAGGCTGCTGGGATGGCTGTGCTTATGAAGCGGTGGATACAGGCGAAAGTGAGCTGCCGACATACAGTTGAACCACGGTTTTCCGGCGGTTCAAAACCGCGTGGCGGAGCTGCTGTAAGTAAAAAAGAACCATGCGGGACGGCTGCCACGGCATGCTGTTCCGTCGTATAAAAGCGCGTTCCGTCCGGTCTTATGGCTTTGCGGAGCGCGCTTTTTATCATTCCACATAAAAGCGGCTTTCTTTTTCGGCGCAGAATGTGTAAACTGGAGAAAAGCATAAAAATTTTTGAAATGCTTTACCAATTTACTTGACTAAAGCGAACGGCTGTATTATACTGCTTTTATCACGGAAAACGGAGCGGCCGCACCGGCCGGAAACGCCGCCGTGGACGGCGAAAGCGGGAGCCGGCTTTGCACGGGACCGCCCGCGCCGCAGAACAAAGGGGGCAAGCGCCAATGGAGATCGAAACGGGACGTCTGCTGTAAAAGAGCAGGAAGAATGAGAACGCGAGCCGAACGAACCTGCAAAAAGCTGTTTTTTCCTGCAAATCGCATCATAAAGCCATTTTTCGGGTGATTTTGAGGCGGAAAACAATGAGAACAGGTGCATTTCGGCGCCCGGATTAAAATGAGAAAACCGACCGATTTCCGGCCGGTTTTTGTGTTTTTGTGGGTGTTTTGCGACAAGGCTGAAAGGGCCTTGCAACGGCTTTGCAAAACGGGCCGTGCCGCGCGGCGCGTATTTTTTAAAAACAGGGCGAAAACGTCGGTGCAAAGCCATTTTTTACACTTTGCAATGCTTTTAAAATCCGCTTTGCAATACAATAAAACAAGCCGTTCCAGAGATGGGATTTCCCTCTCTTTGGAACGGCTCTTTTTTATCTTTAATCGCTCAAAAATGAGCGATTAAAAAATCAGTGAGCGATTAAGGTAAAATGCGGTTTCATAGAGATAACAATATTAGATATCAATAATATAATGAGCGATTGAAATATGGATTTTAGAACCACTCGGGGTCCAAAATACCTATCACTTTTCCGTTCACGCGAATGTCCTCTTTCATGGGAATCGGCTTGTATTTTTTGTTAAGGGAAAGGAGCACGCCATCCCCAAGTTTTTTGATGTATCCCAGCCCATCCATCGTCACAACAACAATGTCTCCTGGTTCTGCGGGTTCAAAGTTCACCAGGGCAATATCACCATCGTGGAACTTTGGCTCCATACTGTCACCGGAGACCGGAACGGCAAAGGCTGTGCGGCGAATCAACTCGTTATCCTGCACCAGATATTCTGTAAATGATTCAGGCCCCAGGTATACTCCTAATCCGGCAGCCGACGGCTGCTCCGAAACCTTCAACGGAGTCATGTTCGGAAAGTCTATTGTATTGTTTTCCAGTTTGTCAGTCTCTTTTTCGGCTGGTGCGCGTTGAGGAAATTTGATAACAGTTTTGACAATAGTCTTTTTGCAAGCTTCTAATGTATAGTTCATGAAATCAAGCACGAGTTGCTTGCCGTGTTCATCCAGTTGTCTGTATTTTTTTACAAGCGTCTCCATCTCCTCAGTAGTCGCGTGACACTCATAATGCTCGCGCATTTCGTCTTGAAAAATGAAGTTTGCATCAACCCCAAGAGCGTCCATTATTTTACTCAAAATGGTCATACTTGGGTCATTCACACAATTCTCATATCCCGAAATGGTGTTTTTGGCACAGCCGACCAACTCTCCTAATTCAGCTTGCGTTAATCCTTTAAGGCGACGAGCCTCTTTCATTCGATCGTTATATGCCATATTAATCACCTCGAAATACAATTCCTATTTAAGTATAGCAAAAAAATGAGATAACACAACCAAGAAATCCATAAAACGCGAACTTTTTAAATATGAAACTATTGACAATATCATAAAATATGACTATTATGTAATTAAAGTTCATGAAACCCGATATTTAAAGGAGGGAGAACTACTGTGCGTAAAGTAACTGGAAACGCGCCGGTGTCCGACAACATTGCACGCATTTTAAATGAAAAAGGTCTCAAACAGGCCGCTGTAGCCAAGAAGGCTGGATATTCGAGGCAAGTCTTTTGCAACATAGTGAACGATTACAGGAACATTCTTCCGCAAGACATCATGAGGATTGCATCGGCGCTTGAGGTTGAGCCTATTGAGCTCCTTAACAAGGAAAAGAGCAAAGGAGCTTAGCTGATGAACTTCCACTACGAACTAAGGAAAAGCAACTGCCGGAAGGAGCTGAAGCGCCGGACCGGCCGGAGCCTGGACATTCTGGAAGTGCGGAGGCACGAACTGACGGCAGCATGTTCCCCCAAGTGGGCACCGTGCCGGATTCGGTACTATCCCGCCGTGGGCCGCATCTACATCCACGGCCCGGCGGGGCAGTATATCGGCTGGACGGACACACTGGCCGCCGCGATCGAGCTGCTTGCCCACGCCGATACAAGCCAAGTATTGCCCGGAAACGGGCTTTTAAACGGAAAGGAGCCACTGCAATGAAAAAGTACCAACTGACCGGCCAATCCATCTATGTTGGCGAGACCTACAACCATGACGGGGACCTGTACCGGGTGGAAAGTTTTGACGAAGGGTACACCGAGCCGAAGGTGACGCTGCGGCGCATCAAGGACGGGACGATCTTCGACGTAGAGGCCCCGGCCCTGTTCCTCACACCAACGGGCGTGCAGCTGCTGTGGCCGAGGGAAGTAAACCGATTCTGCTCCACGCTGGAGCAGGCGGTCTGAAGGAGGGGGTACCGATGAGCGAGTTAAAAGGCAATTTTAAGGCCGCTTATGATGTGGTAAAACGCGCGGAGCGCTGCGTGCTTCTCCGCAGTAAGGCTGCGAACCCATCGCACACCTACGCCGTGGGCAACGTAGACGGCAACGGTCTTGTATTTGGTCTTGTGCTGAAAACAGACCCAGAGGCAGCCGTGCGGGAGTTCCGCACACGGTCTTTCCCGAGTTGGTCGCCCTGGAATACATCCAAGGCTTGACACGCCCCGAAAAGTACGGAACATAGAAGCCGAAACGGCCCGGTGGGCCGTCTGCCGGGACCGGCCGCCCGGTACTGATGATGGCAGGCCAATAAAAAAACCCGCACGAGGCGGGCAGAAAGGAGAAGAACATGAATAACCGGGACAAAAACACACGCGAAAACTGCGTCGGGGATAGGGAGGTTCAGATTGAAGCGAGGTTTGGTATGCCGCTTGTAGGCGACAGGGCATTCCCGGGCACAGCCTGGTATAAGGTAGATGTGCAAACCGGAAAGGTCACGATTCACTACTATGAAGATGGAGAAAAAACCGAGGAGTTCGACATCAAGGAAGTTGCGCTCTCCGGTGAGCCCATAGCATTAGCACTGAAGTCATTTTAAATACCAATCTTCAACCAATCCTTTTGTATATAGATACTGTACCTCAAAAGAACCTTGTTGTTGAGATGTGGTTTCGCCCATCAATCGCAACACAATACCCATGGATTCTTCCGACAGATTCCACTTATTCACAATCTCACCAAGTTCACTATTATAGCTATCAATTGGCTCTCCGTATAGAACTTCAAAATAGTCTTTGACTGCTTCATATTCTGATAAAATATCTCCGTGTTTTTCAGCAGTACGCAACTTATAAGGGATGGTATCACGAACTTCAAAAATTACCTGATTCAGTGTACGCTGATCTTTAAATTCTTCAATGCGAGGGTTATCGAATTTATAAATCACCGAACAGACAGCGCAATTATTATTCAATGGAAGCTTATCATATCCACCGATATATTCACTATCGTAAGAGGCATCTCCATATAGATTGTCTAGTACTTTTTCATCACCAGCAATTTCAATAGACAAGGTGTTGGCAACTTCTTCTGCGGACATGCCAAAACGCAACTCGGAGGGGAATTGCAGAGTTGAATAAGGATTTGTATCTGTCGTAGAGGGGCTACAAGCAATTAGAGAAAAAAGAACTAAAAGCCCAACCAACATTATAGCTACAGACCTTTTCATAATATACCTCCTCGAAAATAGACTAAAAATAACTATTAAAATTATACAACATATCAGTTGATAAATCTACTTTTAATTGTCTAAACGTCCATAATAGCCGAAACAGCCCTGCGGGGCTGTCGTGCGGGGGCTGACCGCCCCGTGCCTGATGATGGCAGGTCAAGGCAGGTGATAACTTTGAAAACGGTTTTTAGTCCAAGCCAAGCAGCCGTTTTAATGGAATGCGGAGTCGCAACCGTTAAGAGAAAAATCGGCTCGGGAGGACTTGAGGCGACACAAATCATAAACAAGAATGGCCGTCCGCAGTACCAAATCGCAATATCCTCCCTCCCCCTCGACGCCCAGCATCGCTGGTACATGCAGCAGGGCGAAAAGGCGGAGGCAACGGCGGCGCTGGAGACGGCGTCCGCCGCATCAAAGGCGGGCAAGCGCCCGCCGGGCCGCAAGGAACTGGACGCATACACGGTGGAACAGCGCGGCCAGATCGCGTTCTGGATGGATACCGTGGCGGAGTGGCGGGAGTTCCGCCGCGGCTCCGGCAAGGCTGAGGAGACGGACCGGGATTTCGTCGAGCGGCTGAAGGCGCGGCATCCGGGGCTGCAGATCAGCAAGGCAACGCTGTACCGCAAATGGCAGGCCGTGCGCACGGGAGACTGGGACAGCCTTGTGGAGAACCGCGGCAAAGCCCGCAAGGGGCAGACCAGCATCCATCCTGCGGCATGGGAAGTGTTCTGCGGCATCTACCTGCAGCAGACAAAGCTGAGTGTGGAGCGCAGCATGGAGCTTACGGAAGAATGGGCGATGCAGAACGCGGTGAACGCGCTGCCGCTCCCATCGGCGGCAACGTTCCAGCGTGCTGTGCGGGAGAAGATCCCGCCGGAGACCCTGTGCTTCACACGGGAGGGGCCGCGAGAATGGTGGACACAGTACAGCCCGTACATTGCCCGGCGCTACGGCAATATGGTGAGCAACCAGATGTGGGTCGGCGATACGTATACGCTGGATATCTTCACCCTCGCAGAGAGCGGGCAGGTGCACAGGATGTACTTATCTGCCTGGGTGGACGCACGCAGCGGCATTTTCACAGGCTGGAGCCTTTCGGGAGAAAGCAAGAGCCAGAACAGCGTGAACGCGCTGCGTGACGGCTGCGTCCGGCAGGGCACGATGCCGCTGGACAACTTGTACACAGACAACGGCCGGGAGTTCTTAACATTCGATTTCGGCGGGCGGGGCCACCGCGCAAAGGCGGTACTTGCCAACGGCGAAAAGCCGTTCCAGCCGCTGACCATCATGCAGCGGATGGAAGTGGAAATGACGAACGCCATCCCGAAGAACTCACGGGCGAAGGTGGTGGAACGTTCTTTCAAGGCGCTGAAGGACCGCGTCATGCGGCTGTTCCCCACGTTCACGGGCGGTTCCCCGGCCGAACAGCCGGAGCAGCTGAAGGCGATCCTGAAATCCGGAAGAAAGGTACCCACGGATGCCGAAGCACGGGACACCCTGGACAAGCTCATCCAGTACGATCTCAACTATTCAAAGTACGACGGCCCGGTGGTGAAGGACAAGGGCAAGCGGAAAATTGACGTATACAACGAGTACAGCGTGCGGGAGAAGATACCCGCAGACCCGGCGGTGCTGCGGCTGATGCTGATGCGCAGCACAAGGCCGCTGAAGGTGGGCCGCGCGGGCGTTGTGACCGTCATCAACGGTGTGCCGCTGAAATTCTGGAATGCCGACGTCCGGCACTACATGGACCGGAAGGTATACATCCGGTACGACCCGGCGGATCTTTCAGAGGTGCGGCTGTACGACGCGGAAACGGACGCATACCTGATGACGGTGGAGCGCAGTCCGTTGGAGGCGGACTACGGCGAGGACCCGGAGGTGCTGAAGGAGCTGCTGAAGCTGCAGAGGCAGACGCAGCGCGCTGTACGCAACGAAGCCCGCGCACTGCAGGCACGCGGCGAAGACATCGACCCCGTGGCCCTTGCACTGGACATCGCGGCGCGAAACGCGGCCGGGCCTGTGGCAAAGAAAAACATCAAACAGACGCAGATCTTGTACGACCGCGAGGCCGGGCAGGCTCCGGCGCTGCCTGTAGCGGTCGGAGACCCCGGAGATCTGGATATCGCACAGATGAACCGCAACTATTTAAAGTGGATGGAAGGAGCAGACGACGATGGAGAAGAGATATAACAAGGAGCTGCAGGAACGGACAAGAGCGTATGTCGAGGCCGGGACCAGCCAGGCGGAGCTTTCGCGGCGGCTGGGTATGAACAACAGCAGCTCACTGAGCCGGTGGCTCAACAGCTCGTACAACGGCGACGTGGAAAAGATCGAGAAGGCGCTGGAGGAATATTTCCGGGCGCAGGAGGCGGCCGAGGAGATCGCCGAAAAGGCAGCGCCGTACCGCCCGGACGTGGACTATGTGCCCACCAGCATCAGCGAGGACGTATTTCAGAGCATCCGCTACTGCCAGCTGCACCGCTGTGTGACGGTGCTGCACGGGGACGCGGGCGTGGGCAAGACCAAGGGCGCGGAGAAGTTCCTGCGGGAAAACCCCTCCAGCACTGTGTACATCAGCATGACGCCCAGCACGGCATCTTTGAACGGTGTGTGCAGGGCACTTGCAAAGGCTTTAAAAATCGGCGGCAAACACAACCGGATGGATATGATGGAGGAGGTGCGGACACGCCTTGCGGGCACAAATAAGGTGGTGATCGTGGACGAAGCGCAGCACCTGAAGCTGCCGGCTATCGAAGAGCTACGGTCGCTGAGTGATCCGGACATCGTGACCGGTACGCCGGGCAACGGCGTTTGCCTGATCGGCAACAGCGAGGTGTACGACCGCATCCGCGGCAAGGCGCAGGCGGAATTTGCACAGATCTTCACGCGGGTGAAGATGCCGCGGCAGTACCGCTCCAGCCGGATCACAAAAGAGGATGTCCGCAGCCTTTTCCCTGCCGTAAGCGACGAAAAGGAGCTTGCAGTGCTGCTCGGCGTCGCGCGCAGCGTGTACAGCATCCGGACGGCACAGGACATCTACATGAAGGCAGTCGAGCTGAACGACACGAGCTGCGAGGGCCTGCGCAGGGTGGCAAAGGCCCTGCAGGTGAACCCCGCGCTGTAAGGAGGGCTGAGGACGATGAAAACGATGAAAACGATGAAAACGGTTGTTGTATTTTTAGCCGGAGCCGTGGCGGGGCTGATGCTGGCGGCGTGCCTGACGGTGCAGAGTTCCCGCCCCGACGTAATCGGCGGCGAGGCCCTTATCCTGCCGCTGATGGCACTGCTGCTGTATGTGGGCTACGAAGCCGGACGTCTGGCCGCGCTGGCGCAGGCGGAGCAGCGGAGGCGCAGAACACGGAAAGGAGGATCACTGAATGGTTGATTTCATTGCAACCCTTATCGCGCTTGTTGTGTACTGTGGCTTGTCATGGCTCGTGACAGCAGGAATTATCAAACTGATCACGCTGTGCTTCGGCTGGTCGTTTTCCTTGCTGACGGCCACGGGCATCTGGCTGATCCTGGCGCTGGCCAGAAGCGTATTCAAGAACTGGTACAACAACAAATAACCGGGGCCATCCGGCCCCGCCGTAATGCAGCCGCGCCGATGGCGCGCCGGTTCCAAGCCCGGAAAATGCAGAGGACGGAAACGGAGGTGGAAACAACGGAAAAACAGGAAGAAAAGGCATCGGAAATTCTGGCCCGCGCCGCGAAGTTGCTGAACGACGCCTCAAAAGTATACGAAGCAAATTTCGAGC
>ERZ826396.2090-NODE-2090-length-18226-cov-4.699741_pt1 | contig 18226 bp, 16 predicted proteins | sample MGYA00519926_ERZ826396 | MGnify/ENA primary metagenome ERZ826396 (study PRJEB31778, sample SAMEA3449230) | human gut metagenome | biome: human gut; feature: human-associated habitat; material: faeces | place: United Kingdom | collected 2010/2012 ... | reverse complement strand
CCTTCTTCACGAGCTCTAAATCACGGAAACGCAGGCACTTGTCTACTGAAGAAAGGCAGTAACTACAAGAAAACGGACATCCTCTGCTTGTCTCATAGTAAACAATCTTATTCTGAAAATCTTTCATGTCATGGTAGACAAATGGGACTTTGCTCAGATCCATTACCGGGCGCCATGGATTCTCCAGAATCTGCCCTTTTTCTCCCCGGTAAGGAGCTGAATTTCTACGACCTGTTCTCCAACACGGGTTCCCGTCTCCGTCATATTATCCTGAATGATGGAGGTGATCACGGCTTTTTCAAAGGTCTGCCCCTCCCGTGAAATCAGTGGAACCTTTTCCACCTGATTGAGCCAAATGGTAAACAGCACCAGTCCTATCCCTGCTGCTGCAAGCAAAAGGATGCGGACAGCCATCCATTTGGAGGGCTGCCCGCCGAACCGAACTTTTTCCATCTTTAGTTCCCGGTTTTGATGATCGTGAATGTATCGTCAATGCTTTCAACCGAGCCGTCGTTCAGAATCTGATAGGTGTCAATCTGGAAGCTGTTCTCGGTCATGGTGATGATGGAATAGCTGGGAAGCCAGTTCTGGCTGCGGTTGGCAACATAATCCTGCTGCGTTCCGATCAGCTCATAATATTTAGAACCGGAAGCGGAGTTGGCAGTCATGTACAGGATACCCTTAGGGTCCACAACGGTGTTGCCTGTGGTATTCTCGATGGTATAGCAGTTGTTGTCTGCCTGGAAAGCGGCCAGGGCTGCTTCCCCTTCTGCATCCCCTTCTTCGGGAGCGAGCGGGATGGCTTCTCCGGTGGCAAGGCTGTAGGCGTTATCCCAGTCATAATCGGAACCATCCTCATTGAGACGGAATTCATAGCCGGAATGAACCTGTCCGTCGCCGTAAAGCATCTTTGTTCTGCTGTAGGTATGGTCATGGCCCTGCAGAACTACATCGATGTCATAGCTGTCAAAGATGGGCGTAAGCTGTGTTCTTAAGATCATACCATCTGTGTCTGAGTGATCCAGGCCGGAACCGTAGATATCCTGATGGATGGTAACAACCCTCCAAGCAGCGCCCGGATCTGATTCAATTGCTTCCCGGATCGTCTCAGCATGTTCAGCAACATTATAATTGTTGGTGTTGAGTACGATGAAGAGCCCATCTCCATAGGAGTAATAGTAATCGCCGCCAGCCTCAGTCAGTCCGTTGTCGGTGGGATTGGGATTATAAAAATGGTAAGCATAGTCCGCATTCAGAGAATCATGATTGCCAATGGTAGTGGCTACAGGAACCGTCTTTAACGCTTTCGGGAACAGATAGGCGGCATATTCTTCTTCCTTCGGCTTACCTGTCTTGTTTACCTGGTCACCGGCGGAGATTACGAAGTTGATATCCGGGGTCTGGGTAAAAGCGGTTTCCAGCGTGCGGTTCCAGGCAAAACCGTCGTTCCTTGCCGCAGTATTGGCAACACCGGAATCAGCAACCAATTTTTCACCATTCTGAGGTTGTCCTGTGGATGCCCCAATCTGAGGGTCGCCCACATAGAGGATTTTGGTTTCATCTGTTTCTCTGGCATAGAAAACTTCAGGTTCCGTCTCCACGCCGTTCTTCTCTACAGTATAATAATAAGTAGTGCCGGGACGAAGGCCGGTTACCTTTACACGGTTGAATTCATACTGTACCTGATTGGTGAGAGAAGGATCCACATCGCCTGCTGTTCCGCGGAAAGTCTTCATGGAATCCGTGCTGGTTCCGAAATGAACGACCGGCGTGGCTTCGTCGCTTCCTTTCAGGCTATACCATGCAAAGTTGAGTTCTGTTTCATCTTCGCCGGGAGCGATGGAAACCTGTGTGTAATCTGTTGCGATCGCATTCCAGTTCATTTCCCAGGCCTGCCAGGCCGCGCTGTTTCCTGTAACGGAACTGTCATTATAATGGACAGTTGCTGCAATGACTGAAATACCGGCTGTCGCTGTGAGAGCGAAGGCCAATAAGCATGCTACCAATTTCTTTTTCATGACATTAACCTCTTTTCTGTTCCGGCAGGCAACAAAATGGAGGGGTAAGGCCTCGCTGCTGCCGGAAGGTGCGTTTCAACTGACAGAGATTCTCTCCGGGCCCGGTGGAGGATTCGTCTGCGTTCAGGACGAGTATAGACCTGATGTTAATGAAATTCAATAAACAGATCAATGTTTTTGAATAGATTTTACATTTTGTTAACAATGCGCGTTTTCACTTTATCAGGGACATAAAAGACAGAGGAAAACGTATTCATACTTGGCTGCCCGCCCATCCCAAGGAAACATACCTGTCAGGCATTTTATAGGATGGAAAGAAGGCATTTGCTTTTATGGGCAGTTGTGATTATAATCGGTATAGAGAAAATAGAAGGAGACTGATATAAGGAAGGAAACGAGTATTATGACGGCAGAATTATGGAGCCTTTTGATTGATTCTTTTTGGAAAATCCTGCTGCCCGGCCTTACGATGACCATTCCGCTCACGGTCCTCTCTTTTGCGTTTGCGCTCGTCATCGCTGTGGTGACGGCTCTGGTGCAGTTCGCAGGAGTGCGGGGGCTCAGACAGGTGGCTCGCTTTTATATTTGGGTGATTCGCGGCACGCCGCTTTTGGTACAGCTGTTCGTGGTATTCTATGGTCTGCCCAATCTGGGGATCCTGATCGATCCATTTCCGGCAGCTGTGTTGGTTTTTTCCATCAATGAGGGTGCATACTGCGCGGAAACGATACGGGCGGCCCTGGAATCGGTGCCGAGAGGACAGATGGAGGCCGGCGAGTGCGTAGGGATGTCCTACCTGCAGATCATACGCCGGATCGTGCTGCCGCAGGCGATGCGCACCGCTTTTCCCACCCTTTCCAACTCCCTGATTTCCATGATTAAGGATACCTCCCTTGCTGCCAACATTACGGTGACGGAGATGTTCATGGTAACCCAGCGCATCGTTGCGCGCACCTACGAGCCTTTGGCGCTCTACATAGAAGTGGGGTTGATTTATCTGCTGTTCTGCACGGTATTGACCAAGCTTCAGAGAGTGGGAGAAAAGAAGCTGCAAAGCTATGGATATCAGAAAGGGTGAAAAGATGCTGGAAGTAAGAGATGTGAGAAAATCTTTCGGAAGCCTGGAAGTATTAAAGGGCGTTAACCTGGAAGTGCATCAAAAAGACGTGGTAGCGATCCTGGGCCCCAGCGGTTCCGGAAAGACCACGCTGCTTCGGTGTATGAATTTCCTTGAGCGGGCGGATAAAGGGGAGCTGATCTTTGACGGGGAGCACTTCCAGATGGAGCATATATCCAAAAAGGATATTGCCAGGCTGCGCAGGAAAACTGCATTCGTGTTTCAGGACTATAATCTGTTCCGCAACAAAACAGCGCTGCAGAATGTGACGGAAGGGCTGATCGTTGCCAGAAAGATGCCGAAAGAAGAAGCTGTGAAAATAGGCATGCAGGCGCTGGACAAGGTGGGGCTGTCGGATCGGGTCAACCATTATCCCATTCAGCTGTCCGGAGGCCAGCAGCAGCGCGTGGCGATCGCCCGTGCCATAGCCACCAATCCGGAGATCATCTATTTTGATGAACCCACATCCGCGCTGGATCCGGAATTGACGCAGGAAGTGCTGGCGGTTATGCGCCAGCTGGCGGACGATGGCATGACTATGCTGGTGGTGACCCATGAGATCGGATTTGCCAGAAATGTGTCCAATAAGGTGGTTTTTATGGAAAACGGCATTGTCGTGGAGGAAGGGGAGGCCAGGGCTTTCTTTGAGAATCCAAAAGAAGAGCGAACCAAGATGTTTCTGCGGACGCTTGGCGGCGAGGCGATAAAAGGATAAGAGACGGAAAAGAACGAAATGCGCATGGATGCAGGAATATGAAGAAATAAGTGTCCATAAATAGAGGAGGAAAATGCGATGAAAAGAAAATATGCGATCACTTGGATGCTGACAGCGGCCCTGTTTGTGGCAGGGCTGACCGGCTGCTCTGCGGGCGGTCAGGAGACGGCAAACCAGGGCGCAGCGGCTGATACACAAGAGGCGTCAGGCAGCGCGGCTGCGGGCGAGAGCGCTTCCGAAGCTTCGGGAGGAACGGAATCTTCCAATGACCTGCTCTCTCAGATTCAGGAAAAGGGAGAAGTGACCATTGCCATGGAAGGAACCTGGGCTCCCTGGACATACCATGATGAGGATGACAATCTGGTGGGATTCGATGTGGAAATCGGGCAGCGGATTGCGGAGAAGCTGGGAGTGGAAGCAAATTTTGTGGAAGGCGAATGGGACGGCCTGCTGGCGGGTCTGGATGCCGGGCGTTATGACATGATGATTAACGGAGTGGATATTACGGAAGAGCGCGCGAATGCATATGACTTTTCCGAGCCGTACGCGTATAACCGGACTGCAGTGATCGTCCGGGGAGACGATGATTCCATCCAGACGATGGAGGATTTGAGTGGAAAGAATACCGCAAACACCATCTCCAGCACCTATGCGGAACTGGCGGAAAGTTACGGTGCCACAGTTACGGGCGTGGACGATCTGAGCCAGACCTTTGAGCTGCTCTTAAGCGGCAGGATTGACGCCACGCTGAATGCGGAAGTTACCTATTACGATTATATGGAAGCGCATCCGGATGCCAATCTGAAGATTGCCTGCCTTGCGGATGACGCCACGCATGTTGCGATTCCCTTCCGCAAGGGGGAGGATACAGCTTCCCTGCGTGAAGCGGTGAACCAGGCGATTGAAGAACTGCGGGATTCAGGAGAACTGTCCGAACTTTCTGAAAAGTACTTTGGAACAGATATCACGCAGGCAGAATAGGGCGAATAAAAGCATAACCTGAACCCGGACGGAACGGTGGCCGTGATCGTGATGAACGCTTCCGATCAAACGCTCCAAGGGCAAATCCACATCAATGACACGGATGTGGATTTGCAGATGGATCCGCATAGCATTGGAACTCTGCTGCTGGATGAAATGGAATGTATATAATTTACAGCCGCCCTTTGTCTCTCCAGAAATCATCAATCAAAAAAGCGGTGCACCTGTTATGCTTGAATTATACAGGTGCACCGCATTAACTGATACCAAGTCTAAGTTGCCTTTCGATATTTTCAGCGTGAACTGCCGCGCGCAGCTTGTCAACTGAAAGAAAACCAGAAGGTTTCGAAGGAATCCTTCATTACCCGATAGGTTTGAAGGTCACAGTCATAAGAAAATTGCCGAATCAGGTTCCCGTCCGCATCATATTCTCCGAATACCTGAGCGGTTCCGCTGTTCACCACATAATTATCGCCGCAGGGAGTGACGTTGGAGACGATGCTGGAGTAGGGCACATCATAGGAGGATACCAGAGAGAAGGTATGCGCGTTCTCGTCCACCAGATAGGTATATACCTGGGAGGTGAGAGAGTCGCTGGTGAGAACCGTTCCCACACTGTCCGGCAGATTCTCCGGATCATAATCATCCCGGGTGCCGTTCACCCAGTAATTATTGTTATACATGCGGAGATAGTACTGACCATCCGGAAGGCTGTCATCTGCTACATATTCCACCGTATGCTGCCCATACTGGGGAACAAAATCTCCGGACTGGGTATAAGCATATTCCGCATAAGGCGTGTCCTTCCAGTATTGTTCATCTCCGATCAGATAATCCAGCTGAGGCTCCTCGTGGATATTTTTTATCTTAATAATGGTAGAGGTTTCACGCGAGCTGACGATTACACTGTCATCTTCGGGAAGATACTGGATGGTGTTGAGATGGATCCAGTCTTTCTTACCCGCAAGCCAGAAAAATTCGTCCGTAGCGGTCAGGGAGGAAGCATCGTTCTCGTAGTAATCCGAGAAGATATCCTTGAAATCGATCAGTTCCGTTACCTCTTTGGTCTCCAGGTCGATCCCGATCAGCATGTCTTCCAGATTCAGCTCGTCTTCCGTATCGCTCGCCAGGGCGACAATGGAACCGTCGCCAGTCAGGACCATATCGTGATGCAGTTCATATTTTCCGGTTTCATAAATGGCTACTGCCTGGCCCAGACGATTGAATTCTGCCATTTTATATGCGGATACACAGGTCAGCATATTCCCTTCATTCCACAGGATACGATCTAACCCATAACCTTCCAAAATCATTTCATAACGCATGATGCCGCTATTGTCATAGAAGAAAGCATAGCCGGTATAACCGCCTACGCGGATCATGGCATACAGGCCATCAGAAAGGGCAACTGTGCTGCTGCCGTTTTCTGTATCCAGCTGTATTGGATAACCGGAGGTGGTCTCAGGCATTGTTACAGTAAATGTCATGCTGTTAATTACATTGCCATTTTTACCGAGCAATTCCAAGGTAACAGTATTTTCTCTCCCGGGAACTAAACCGATCATCTGGAATTCATGGCGTTTGGTTAAAGAGCCACCTTCATAGGCGTCTGCAGTAAAGTCTGGAATGGAGTCATCCTCTACATGAATGGTATACCGGATGCTACCCGCCCGATTGGTATTGAAATAGAAATACAAACTGTTGCTGGCTGTACCAAAGGGATTAATGACAACAAGGGGGCTATCCAGCGTGCGGCTGCTACCATCGGACATCTTTACGATGGTGGCAGCTAGCCTTTCCTGTACGCGCTCATCATAAAAAGTAAATGCTTCTTCCTCATATTCTTCGGGGAGAATCTGGATGATATTTATGGAAGACTCGACAGAATCTTCAAAGATGGATATGTTCAATTCTTCATCGGTCAAGAGAAGATCACCGGTCTTAACAGACCAGTCATCCCGAATGGATGTCTCCGCAGAGAGAAAATTTTTGGCGTATATAACTACGCCGATAATGACCAGAACCAGCACGGCAACGACAACGATGCTGGCAATCAAAATGTGCTTCCGGGTGAGTTTCTTTTTCATCTGACAGTCCCTTTCTTATGCGCTCAGGTAAAGTGCAACTCCAACAGCATGATGATTCCTAAAAGAAGCAATGCAATTCCGGTTACACGGTTGGTCGTGGTCGCATTCATTCTATTGGATAGTGATGAAGTGACGATGGCCCCTGCCAGGGTGAAAATAACACAGAGCGCCAGAAAAGGTAGAAAAGGCTGCATTTCCCCAAAATAGAAATGGGATACAGAACCCGTCAGCGCGATGAAAGTCATGACAAATACGCTGGTCCCAACAGCGGTTTTCAGATCATAACCTAGGATACTGGTCAGGATGAACAGCATCATCATTCCTCCGCCCAATCCCATAAATCCGCAGTAAAATCCAATGAAGAGACCGCAGAGCACAGACATAGCAGCCCTTTTTCGGGGATTTTGGCTGGGAAAAAGCGCTTTATTTCTGGTCGCAGGCCATACGAGAAAACGTAGCCCAAGAAAACAGGTGGTAAAGACGGAAAAATAACCCATCTGCCGATCCGGCATATATTGGGAGAAGTAGCTTCCGGCTATGGTCATAATCAGCACGGCTGCAATCATATATATGCCATTTTTAAAATCCAGATTGCTGTGCTTTTTGTAGATGTAAGCCGAAACTGCAGAAGCAAGCACATCAGATGCCAGGCCAATGCCTACCGCCTCATACCAAGGACAGCCAAGAAAGGAAATCAGCATTGGAGAGATGACAGTGGCAGCTGATAAGCCCGCAAATCCAGTTCCTATGCCGGCAATCAACCCGGCTGCCATACATACCAATAACGCTTCCGGCATGCTTTATTCTCCCTTCACTCTGGTAAACCGTATAGTAACGGATTTGCTTTCTTAATAAAATATTAAGAAAGCTACTTTAAGAAATTATAAGATGCTATCATACAATGTCAATAAAAAAAATGTGAAAAAAATGGGAAATCTTTATTGCTATTTACCTGAATCCTTCCATGTCCGTGGAGGCACTTTTGCCGGTGCCAGTAGCTCATGTTTCCCTGATCTCAGACTGCTGCGAACAAGACGGCAGAAATAAGTGTGAAAACCAGGAGGTAAATACTGGATAACCAGCTGAAACTTCTGCAGGAGGGAAGGGAGGGGTATAATAACGGATGTAGAAAAAAGGAAGTAAAAAAGGGAGCTTAAAGATATTTCGGATATTTTACTACAAATATGTAGAATAATGAGTTTGCAGAATGTATTTGATCAAAACGTCCCCGGCGGGGCAGTGAAAAATAAATTGTGAAAGTTTTGTGAAACAGAGAAAAGGAATTGACTTAAAGTATACTTTAATCGATATGCTTTTTCAAAAAGAAACTTAAGCTGGAATGGACGAAACAGCAATATCCGTTTTTCCAATTAGTATGAAATTGGGAGACGGATAAGATGGCCTTATAGGCTGGCAGTTAGGAAAGCTTTTCCAAGCATTGTCTGCAGAAAAGGCGGAGAGGAGAAAACGTTTGGAGAATGGACGATATGCCGCTCAGAGAGTTCTGGAGCAGGTAAACGGCGTAATTCTGGGGAAAAAAGTACAGATTCGGGAGATTTTGCTGGCCTTTTTGGCCAATGGACATGTTTTGCTGGAGGATATTCCGGGAGTGGGGAAGACCACGATGGCGCTGGCCTTTTCCAGGGCGATGTCGCTGGATTACCACAGGATCCAGTTTACGCCGGATGTGCTTCCTTCCGATCTGACCGGGTTTTCCATTTACCGGCGGGAAGAAGAACGATTCGTCTATCAGCCGGGCAGCGTATTCTGCAATCTCCTGCTGGCGGATGAGATAAACCGGACGTCGCCCAAGACACAGTCCGCCCTGCTGGAGGTGATGGAAGAAGGGAAGGTGACAGCGGAGGGCGTAACACGCGATGTCCCTTCTCCCTTTTTGGTGATTGCGACGCAGAATCCTTTTGGCAGTGCGGGAACGCAGCCGCTTCCCGGAGCGCAGCTGGATCGCTTCCTGGTGAACCTGTCCCTCGGATATCCGGATTATGACAGCGAACTGCAGATGGCGATGGAGGCAGGCGGAAGAAAACGGCTGGAAGGGCGCTCTTTTGTAACGCCTGTGGATGTGCAGGAGCAGTTTCCCTATGTGCTGCGCCATCGTATGGTATTAAACCGGGCGGCCAGACAGGAAGGAATCGGAAAGGAACAGGTGACGGAAAGGATTCTTACAGAGGTCGTTAAACTGCCGCTGGGGAAGCACAGATGAGAAAAGCAGGATTCTGTATGCTCATACTTATAACCTGGTATCTGGCAGGAATGTATCGCGCGCCCGCCCTGATGGCTTTGTCCATAGCACAGCTCATGCTGTTCATAGGTTTGTTTGTGCTGTCCAGATATCTGGCCGGAGGAGTAAAGCTGCGGATACCGGACGCGCCCATCCGTGTGAGAAAAAGGGCGGAGGACGGACAGGGGCTGTATGTGGAGAACACAGGAAAGCTTCCTGCAGCATTCCTGCTGCGCCTGAAATATTGTTATCCGGAAAGCACGGAAAAGAAGGACAGAGAACACTGCGGTGAACTTGGCTGGCGGGAGACGGTGGAAAGGGGAGAGAGAATAACACCTCAGCTGAACCGGGGGCTGCCCTGGTGCGGGGTGGCAGAGCTTTCCATAAAGGAACTGCGTATGTATGATTATCTCTTCTTGTTCTGCGCAAAAAAGCGCGTATCCGCAAAGCTTAAGGCTGTGGTACTCCCTGCCAGGCACAGCCTCTCCCTGAGCTGGGAGGAGCGGACGGGCGGATGGGAAGAAGATACAGAAGGAAGCCTCCATCCGGGAGACTCCACACAGCCGCGCTGGCTGAAGGAATATGTGCCGGGAGAACCCTATCGGGCCATACACTGGAAACTGAGCGCCAGGACGGATCAGCTTTGGGTGAAAGAATACGGGCAGGAGTCGGAGGAGAGATGGGAACAGATCTTCCTTTTTCTGGGTGAAGGAGAACCTTGGAGCATGCAGTCCCGGGAGGCGTTCTACCATATCCTGTCTGCGCTCCTGACGGGCATACTGGAGGATGGACGCAGCGCCATGGCCGTCTGGGACGATGCAGAGGGACGGGTGCACAGGATGGAAGCGCATGATGAAGAAGATATGGAAACGGTGCTGCTGGAACTCTATCAAACGCTTCAGGGAATACCAAAGAGCGGTGAAAACGATCTGAACGGAAAGGACAGAAATCCGGAAGACAGAAGCGAATGGAATGAAAAAGAAGAACGGATGCGCGGGGAAGGGTTTGGCCTGAACCGGAATCTGGAACTTTTCTATAATGGCCGCCTGCTGCACCGGTTTGATGTGCAGGAATATGAAGAGGAACTGGAACAGCTTTCGTTACTGATATAGCGGTTCTTTTTGCACAGAAGCCCCTGGATGGGACAGCCCTTTCAGGGAGGGCAGAGAGAAATGTGCCAAACGCAGGAGGAAGGATATGGGAGGCAGACCCATGGAAATTGGAAACAGAAGGAGGGATAAGAAACGCGGCGGAGCGCTTTTTATGCAGGCGGGCCGTCTTGTTTTCCTGTTCACAGGTGTGTTCGGGCTCCTTTTGCTGCTGTATTCTTCCCGCAGCTATGCGTTGGGACAGGACGTCAGACGCCTTTTATGCAGGGAGCCATCAGCCGGGGCAATCTGTACCCGCAGGGAGAAGCGATGTTGGAACTTTTCACAGTGCGCAGGCCGGATGAATCACTCTATTTAAAGCGGTTTGTGGGCGGAGATTATGCAGAGGGCGTTTGGCTGGCGGATCGGGATGAGGAGATTTTTCAAAGGATGGAGAGAAATACCCTGCATTGGAACGAATGGAGCGATACGATTCCGGGCATGTATGAGAGCCTTTATTATGTGATGAATCAAAGCATGTGGCGTGAAGAACCGGTGGAAAATATGCAGCTGTGGATACGTCCTGCCGCAGGGGGCGGCAGCGAAACCTACCTGCCCTACTATCATATGTGGTACAGCGGAGACCGGCAGGAGGACGGCAGCTACCAGGTGAGTTATTTTGAACGCAAGGATGTGGACATTGACTGGGATAATGTAACGGGCTTCTTTGAAGCGGGCCGGGACTGGTATTACGAGATTCAGGAGGCGTATGAACTGGAGGCGAGGGATGTCTATACGGAAGTGGCAGCGGAACGTATCCCGCGCCTGGCGCAGCTGTGCCGGGACTACCTGGAGGAGACGGAGGCCGGAACAGACGGAGGAGCAGCAGCAGGCGGATATGGCTCGGGCGGACAGGCAGCAGGCAGAATGGCTGTGACGGAACAGGAGGATGCAGCTCGTATCACCGCCTTCATTTTGGAAACCCTTTGGAGCAGGGCCTCCTATACGCGGACGCCTGGCATGTACCCGCTGAATGCGGATCCGGTAGAATACTTCCTTTTTGAAAGCGGGGAAGGATATTGTCAGCATTTTGCTTCTGCCGCCGTATTGATGTTCCGGCTGTTGGGCGTACCTGCCAGGTATGCTGCGGGCTGCGTGGTTTATCCGGAAGATTTTGTGAGGCAGGAGGATGGAACCTGGCAGGCCGTGGCGACGGATGAGTCCGCCCATGCCTGGGCGGAAATCTTTCTGCCGGATTATGGCTGGGTGCCTGTGGAGGCCACACCGCCGGCTTCGGATGCGGAGAGCGAATATTGGACGGCGGGCCCAGACGGCGGCGCTGCGGCGCTGTCCGGGCTCCTTGCAGGGGTCAGCCAGGAAGAGCGGGAAGCAGCAGAGGCACTGCAGCAGACGGAATCAGAGACGGCGGGCCTTTGGCAGGAGCAGAGTGAGGAAGAGAAGGCAGAGGGGTGGAGCGTGAGAAAGGAAGACCTATTTGAGATCTGCCGTGCTCTCCTGCCGCAGATGATTCTGCTGGCCGCCATTCTGGGATGTCTGCCCTATGGACGGCGCATGTGGCGGCTGTATCGGAGGAATACTTCTTCGGGATGCAGAGAGATCTTCGCAGATTTGCTGGACATGCTGCATGCCTGTGGGATGCCGGAGGAATATGAGGGGCTGGAAACGGACTTTGCGGCGAGGCTTTCACAGATGGTGCCTTCCATTACGGAGGCGCAGGCCGGGGAGATCGTGCGCATTGTAAGCGAAGAGGCCTATGGGGGGAAGGAAGCGAGCCGGCAGGAGCTGGCATTTGTGAGGAACCGATATTACTGTGCGGCCCAAAGCCTGTGCAGAAAGCAGGGATGGCGCCGCAGATTGGTATTTTGTTACAGATATGGATATATCTGATACAGCTTAACAGGGTTGTATAAAGGAAAGGAGACAGATGAAACTATCGTTTCATACTCCTCAGAAAAAAGAAAAGAAAGGAAACGCAAGGTTCTGGATCCTGTCCGCAGCGGCAGTGTCGATGGCAGCGGTTCTTCTTCTGCGGTTCTGGCAGCTGCAGATTGTGGACGGAGCGTATTATCAGGAGAATTATACGCTGAGAATCCTTCGTGAAAGAACGTTCCGTGGGACGAGAGGAAGAATTCTGGACAGAAACGGGCAGGCGCTGGCGGACAACAGGGTATCTTATACCATTACGGCGAGCGATAACGGAAGGTATGCGGATATCTCGGAACTGGGATATAATGAGAGCCTGGGCGGACGGGAAGATGAAGCGGAGGCTGCGCAGGTGATGGAATATCTGGCTTCTCCTGAAATGTTCGGCATTGACAGCAGTTCAGAACACGCCTACGAACTGACCGTCCTTCGCTATGGAATGTGGCTGAATAATTATCGAAGATATCTGCCCACAACGGTGGCGGCGGATGTGAGCGAACGGACACAGGCAGCTGTGCTTGAAGGAGCGGAAGGGCTGCCAGGGATTGAACTGGTGGAGAGCACGGTGCGGGTATATCCGGACAGTCCTTATTTTTCCCATATCACAGGATATACAGGAGCGGTCACACAGGAGGAACTGGAAGAATTCAATCAGGATGGAGAGACCTATGACAGCAGCGATACGGTAGGGCGCTCCGGGATGGAACAGGTTCTGGAAGAGACGCTGCAGGGTGAGCGCGCAGTGGAACAGATCTATGTGGACAATGTGGGAAGAACGCTGGAAGAGGAAGGATATACGCCTCCGGAGGCGGGGCAGGATGTGCAGCTGACCATTGATGCCGATCTGCAGAGGGCGGTATATGAACTGATCGAACAGCAGCTGGCGGGAGTCCTGTATTCTAAAATTGAGAACAGGCTTACCTACGAGGCGGCGGATGGAACGCAGGCCTCTGATTTGGTGATTCCTGTGGGAGACGTATATTTCGCCCTGCTGGATAATGGCGTGCTTACGGAAGCGGATTTTGCGCTTGCAGAGCCGGGAACGGCACAGCGGCGGATCGCACAGCTGTATGAACAGGAAACGGCGGGAATATCGGAGCAGCTTCTGGAGAAATTGGCGGAAGAATATGATATCCCTGTGGGCGAGGAAGATGCGGCCTGGCAGGATTATCTGTATGGGACGATGGATATTCTTGCTCAGAACGGGATTCTGGATTCGGACAGAATCAACCGGGATGATCCGGTCTACCTTCAGTGGCAGGATGGAAGCATAACGGCCGGAGAATATTTGCATCACTGTGTGTCGGAAGGGTGGATCAGCCTGGAGGGGCTGGAACTGGAAGAAACATATGTGGATGCGAGGGAGGCGGTGCGCTTCCTGGGAAGCTATCTGTCCGAAGAAGCCCTGCAGAACGAGGAATTCCGGATGCTGGTCTACCGCCATCTGGTTCAGGATGGCCGTCTCGAGGCATCCTGGCTGTGTATGGCGCTTCTGGAGCAGGGAGTGCTTGATTGGAATGAGGAGGAATATCAGGCCCTGGATGGGGGAGAAGTGAGCGCCTATTCCTACATTACGGAAAAAATCAGGGATCTGGAAATCACACCTGCCCAGCTGGCGCTGGATCCGTGCACGGGTTCCTGTGTGATTCTGGACGTAAAGACCGGGGAAGTGCTCGCCTGTGTGACCTATCCGGGCTATGACAGCAACCGGCTGGCGAACGGGATGGATGGGGCATATTATAACAGCCTGTTGGAGGACGCCTCCCTTCCCCTGTATAACAATGCGACCCAGCAGCTGACCGCTCCGGGCTCCACCTTTAAGCCGGTGACTGCGGCCGCGGCGCTGACGGAGGGTGTGGTCACGGAAGAGACGCAGATCCGGGATCAGGGGATTTTTACCCAGATTACGCCAAGCCCGGCCTGCTGGATCTATCCGGGAGGAACCCACGGCAATATCACGATCGCAGAAGCGATCCGGGATTCCTGCAACTATTTCTTCTATGATGTGGCATATCGCATGAGCCTGGAAAACGGCGTCTACCAGGAAGAGAAGGGAACCGCCACGCTGCAGGAGTATGCCCGCCTGTTCGGGCTGGGAGAGGAGACCGGAATTGAAATCGGAGAGGTACAGTCCCAGATTTCCCAGGAATATCCGGTTGTATCCGCCATCGGACAGGGCAATCACAATTACTCCACGGTGGCGCTGGCCAGATATGCGGCGGCCATCGCGAGCCGGGGAAATATATACCGCCTTTCCCTGATCGACGACGGAACGGATCGCCTGCTGCGGCAGATCGACCAGATTCAGCCCTCCACCTGGGATGTGATCTGGTCCGGCATGCATATGGCTGCGGAAGGCTACAGCAGCTTTGCGGATTTTCCGATTGAGGTGGCAGGCAAGACAGGGACAGCGGAACAGATGCGAAGCCGCCCGAATCATGCGGTATTCATCGGGTTTGCGCCTTATGATGAGCCCGAGATCGCTCTGTCTGTGCGGATCGCTTATGGATATACTTCGTCCAATGCTGCGCAGGTGGCGGCGAATGTGATGCGTTATTATTTTGGCCTGGAAGAGGAAGATGCACTGTTGGAGCGTCAGGCAGAAGAGGTGGAGAATGTCGGGAATGTTTTCATGGATTAAAGGATACCGGTTAAAGGGGCTGCCGCTTGTGCTGCTGCTTCTTATGGCTGGCCTCATGTGCCTTGGCGTGCTGGCAGTGGGAAGTGCGGAACCTTCTTTACAGAAACGGCAGCTTGCCGGAGCGGCAGCCGGGCTTCTTCTGGCGCTGTTCTTTTCGATGATCCCTTACAGGAGATGGATGGAGTTCGCCTGGCCGGTCTATGGGGCGTGCCTGGTGCTGCTTTTGCTGACCCGTCTGATGGGAGATGAAGCGGGAGGCGCTTCCAGATGGGTGGATATCGGCATTCTTCGCTTTCAGCCGTCAGAGATTGTGAAGATAGGGATGCTTTTGTTCTTCGCAGCCTTTTTTGAGAGGGGAGAGGATGCGAAGAGCCAGTGGCGGCTGTTCCTTGCGGGAACCGGGCTGGCAGGGGTTCTGCTGGTACTGATCCTGTTGCAGCCGGATCTGTCCACTACGATTGTAACAGGCGCGTCTTATCTTGCGGTACTTTTCCTGTCCGGCATACGCCTTCGGATCCTGATCGGAAGCTTTCTGGCCTGCATTCCGATCGCAGCGGCCGGAACGTGGATACTGTCCCAGTTTGGAATCGAACTGTTCGGCTCTTATCAGCTGACCCGTATTCTGGCATGGCTGAATCCGCAGGAGTATGCGCAGGAATCTTACCAGCAGCAGAATGCGGTCATGGCGATCGGCTCCGGCCGGCTTTCCGGAAAAGGTCTGTATAATGAAGGCCCTCTTTCGGTAAAAAACGGCAATTATATTCCGGAACCACAGACGGACTTCATCATGGCGGTCATTGGAGAAGAACTGGGATTTCTTGGAAGCGCTGCGGTGATTCTGCAGCTGTTTTCCATCTGTCTGACCTGTATTGCCATCGGCAGGAGAGCGTCAGATACTGCGGGGCGGCTTTACTGCGCCGGATTCGGCTTCCTGGTGGGAATCCAGGGGTTTGTCAATATCTGTGTGGCATCAGGCCTGATGCCAAATACCGGGCTGACGCTTCCGTTTGTCAGCTATGGGCTTTCCTCTCTGCTCGCTCTGTGCATCGGGGCTGGGATTGTGATAAACGTGGGGGCGGACAGAAGAGAAGGAAGATGAGAGAAGAAAAATGACGGATAATAACAGTTCAGAAGGCTGTCTTAGGCCCGCTGCATACCAGGCGGAGCGGGAAGCCAAAGGCAGCCTGTCTGAATTGTTATTATCCGTCATTTTTTGCCGCTCGTATGCGGTTCACGGCCGTCTCTTAGTCAGGCCGCGTTCCGGTCTGACGCCGCCTTTCCTTTCATCAGGTGATGGCGCATTGGAGCGAGGGGAGGCGGAGAGGTGCCCGGGAATGGCGCGCTTGGGGCAGATGCTTTCACCGTTGCGAAAACGCAGGTTCAATGATAAAATTTGCTCAAAATAATCCGATAGAAGGATGGGGCACATGATCAACATCTATTATGCCGAGGATGATGCCGTCATTGGGCAGGCGGTAAAAGAATATCTGGAAGAGAAGGGCTGCAGAGTGCGTCTGTTTGTCAGCATCGGCCAGATGAAGCGGGCGGTGCTGGAGCAAAGGCCGGATGCTGCCCTGGTGGACTGGAACCTGCCGGATGGCAGCGGGGATACGCTTTGCGGGTGGATGCGGGAGAGATGGCCTTCCCTCCCGATCCTGCTGCTGACCGTCCGTTCCCAGGTAAAGGATATCGTTTCCGGCTTTCAGAGCGGCGCGGACGATTATGTGACCAAACCCTTTGAACTGGAAGTGCTGCATTCCCGGATCCTGGCGCTGCTGCGGCGGACGCAGGGAACGGAAGAAGCGAGAATGGTCTGTGATGATCTGACGCTGATTCCGGACAGACAGACGGTTCTGTGCGGGCGGGAAGAAATTCCGCTGAGCGGCCAGGAATACGCCATTCTCTGCATGCTGATGCATAATAAAGGAAGAACCGTCACCCGCAGACAGCTGTTGGATGAGATATGGGACAGCAATGGAAATTATGTAAACGATAATACGCTGACTGTCACGATGAAACGGCTTCGGGAGAAGCTGCATCATCCCGCCTGCCTGAAAACGGTGCGCAGCTTCGGATATCGCATGGAGGATACTTTATGAGGGCGGAGAGAAAACGGGGATTGCTTCTGGCGGCGCTTCCTGCGCTGGTCTGCGCGGCAGGAATGGCCTGGTTGGTTCATACCTGGCAGGAAGCGTATGGGAATGCGGCATATGCTCAGATCGGTGCATTCTGCCAGATCCTTCTTTCGCAGGAACCGGAAATGGAGAACGCAGTGTTTTCCGCCCTGAAAGAATATCAGAACCCTGCGGGAGAGGTTGACGGAGGAGAATGGCTGGAAGCCTATGGATATACTGCTGCCGATTTTGGGGCAAAAGACGGAGCGGGAATCCGGATGCGCTCTGCTGTTGCGACAGGGGTGTGCCTGGCTGTTTTCTTCCTTGCGTTATGGTATCAGGATGGGCGGATGCGGGGGCGCATCGGGGAACTGACACGCTATTTGGAACAGGTGAATCTGGGAGCGGAGGGGACGCTTCTTTCCGGCAGGGAGGACGCGTTCTCCATCCTGCAGGATGAAGTCTATAAAACGGTGACGAACCTGCGGACAACAAAAGAGGCGGCTGTGAAGGCGAAGGAGCAGTTCGCAGGAAATCTGGCCAATATTGCGCATCAGCTGAAAACCCCCATCGCGGCCGCAGGGCTTTCCCTGCAGCTTATGGAGCAAAAACTTCCCCAAGCCTGCCGGGAACAGGCGCAGACCGTGAGAAAACAGCTGGACCGGCTGAACCGTCTGGAAGAAGCGCTGCTCGCGCTTTCCCGTATGGATTCCGGAACCCTTCAGCTGGAACATGCTCCGGTGGACGTTTACACGGTGCTGAGCCTGGCCGCGGAGAATCTGGAAGGGCTGAGAGAAATTCGGGTGGAGATCCCGGAGAAAAAAGGCATTATTGTGTGGGGGGATATGGAATGGCTGATGGAGGCCCTGATGAATCTGATGAAAAACGGGATGGAGCATTCTCCCGCGGGCGGAACGATCCGCTGTGATTACGATGCCAATCCGCTCTATGTCCGGATCGACATCCGCGATGAGGGAGAGGGGTTCGCTCCGGAAGATCTTCCGCATCTGTTTGAGCGTTTTTACCGGGGCCAGAATGCGTCGGGGGACGGGCTGGGATTGGGCCTTGCGCTGGCACGCTCCATCATTGAGATGCACGGGGGGAATATTACAGCCAGGAACCTTCCGGACGGCGGCGCCTGTTTTGAGATTCGGATCTATCATAATGGCCGACAATCCCAATAAGCAGCCAGCGTTTCTGCCTGTCCCTTAGCATTCCTCTGCGCCAGGCGGATGCTTTCCCAGGGCGGGCCGGTTCGCGTTTCCCTCCTCCCCTCCCGCAT
>ERZ826396.2089-NODE-2089-length-18230-cov-3.583604_pt1 | contig 18230 bp, 17 predicted proteins | sample MGYA00519926_ERZ826396 | MGnify/ENA primary metagenome ERZ826396 (study PRJEB31778, sample SAMEA3449230) | human gut metagenome | biome: human gut; feature: human-associated habitat; material: faeces | place: United Kingdom | collected 2010/2012 ... | reverse complement strand
ACTGGTTCCATATCAGTTTTGACGGCAACAGCTGCTACAATGATGGATTCTGGTACGAGGGCTGGGAAGGACATTTTGAACTGGTCAAACTGAACCTCCAGAATCCTGCGGTTGTCGATTACCTTCTTTCGTGTGTCCAAAAATGGATCACAGAATTTGATATCGATGGTCTGCGCCTGGATGTCGCATACAGCCTTGACCGCAATTTCATGCACCGTCTTCGCAATTTCTGTGCGGAGCTAAAACCTGATTTTGCTTTGATCGGAGAAGTACTCTTCGGCGATTACAACTTGATCGTCAACGATGAACTGCTTCACAGTTGCACAAACTATGAATGTTACAAGGGTCTCTACTCCAGCTTCAACGATAGGAACCTTTTTGAGATTGCACACTCTCTGAATCGTCAGTTTGGTCCTGAACAATGGTGTATTTACCGTGGAAAACACCTGATGACTTTTGCAGATAATCACGATGTGACAAGGATCGCAAGTATCCTGAACAATCCATCACATCTTCCGCTCGTATATGGACTGCTGTTTTCCATGCCGGGAATTCCCTGCCTTTATTACGGAAGTGAATGGGGAGCAGAAGGCGTGAAATCTCCTGACAATGATTATGCTTTGCGCCCGTGTTTTGAGAAACCACTGCCAAATACTCTTACTGATTTTGTATCAAAACTAATCTCCGTCCGGAAAAGCCACGATGCACTCTGCAATGGTTCTTACCGAAATGTAGTGATCCAAAATCATCAGCTGATCTTTGAGCGCTGTTCTGAAAGCGAACGGATTCTTGTAGCAGTCAACGCAGGGGACAACGAATACACTGCATATTCCGGCGAATTAAACGGCACAGTCGAAGAGCTACTAAGCGGAGAAACTGTGAATATGAACGGACAGGTTTCTCTTCCCCCTTACAGTGTACAGTATTTTCAAATGTAGTACTTTTTACGAGTATATTTTCAACCAATGTTTCTGTAATATTATTTTAAAATGCGTATCTTAATCGAAGAGTTTCCATAATTCGAAGCATAAAAAAGAGCTTGATCTCCTTCTATTTTTGAAGGAATTCAAGCTCTTTTTCTCTTCCTATGCTTCTTTTACAAGCACTTTTGTGATCTCTGCAATGTACATTGTATGGTAATCTTTCTCCGGATACCATCTCGCATCGTTTTCTGTTGCAATAAATTTCTCTGGTTTAATCTCATCTGCATAAAGTTTCCGACATACCAAAATCATTTCTGCCTCTTCAAATGCAGTTGTTCCATCTACAAAGTATGGTGTCAGTCCAGCTTCTTTGATTTTATCCCCGTCACGTCCAGACACTTTTCCACAAAGTGCAAGCGCTTCTCGGCAGTTTTCCCCAAAAAATGTAATTGTAAACACATCTTGTGCATCCACGAACTCTTTTGTGTAGCGCTGCGGGCGAATGTAAGTTGTGACAACATTTTTTCCCCAGAGAACACCAACACCACCCCAGCTTGCAGTCATCGTATTGTGCTTTTCCTCATCTCCAGCCGTAATCAAAAGCCATTCTTTTCCAATCTTTGTAAATGGATTGAACTGTAATTCTTCGATTTTGATTTCTCTAAATGACATATTTGTCCCTTCCCTCTATTTCATCACGATCTTACGGAAGTTTTTCTTTCCTCTCTTCAGCACGAAGTCTTCTCCATCAAATGTCTCAGGAGCATATGCTGTCTTAATATCTTCTACTTTCTCTCCGTTTACAGACACACCGCCCTGCTGTACTGCACGTCTTGCCTCGGATTTGGATGGAACAAGTCCGCTCTTTACAAGAAGTGTCAGGATATCGATCATTCCTTCTGTGAAATCACTTTCCTCTAATTCAGCAGTCGGCATATTTGCTGCATTTCCGGAACTGAAGAGTGCTCTGGAACTTTCCTGTGCTTTGACTGCTTCTTCTTCACCGTGCACAAGTTTTGTCAACTCGTATGCAAGGATCTCTTTTGCCTGATTTAACTGGCTTCCTTCCCATTTGTCCATTGCATCAATCTCTTCCAGCGGAAGGAATGTAAGCATGCGGATGCATTTTAATACATCGGCATCTGCGATATTTCTCCAGTACTGGTAGAATTCAAATGGGGAAGTCTTGTTCGGATCAAGCCATACCGCACCGCTCTGTGTTTTGCCCATCTTCTTTCCTTCGGAGTTCAGAAGCAGTGTAATTGTCATAGCAGAAGCATCTTTTCCAAGTTTACGACGAATCAACTCTGTACCTGCAAGCATATTGCTCCACTGATCATCTCCGCCAAATTCCAGATTACAGCCGTATTTTTGGAACAACTCATAGAAATCGTACGCCTGCATGATCATGTAGTTGAACTCGAGGAAGCTAAGTCCTTTTTCCATTCTCTGCTTGTAACACTCTGCTGTCAGCATACGGTTTACAGAAAAATGCGGACCAATTTCGCGAAGGACTTCTATATAGTTCAGCCCAAGAAGCCAGTCTGCATTATTAACCATAAGTGCTTTTCCATCTGAGAAATCGATGAAACGGCTCATCTGCTTTTTAAAGCAATCACAGTTATGCTGGATCTGCTCTGGAGTCATCATACTTCTCATATCTGTTCTTCCAGATGGATCTCCGATGTATCCTGTTCCCCCACCGATCAGAGCAATTGGTTTATTGCCTGCTTCCTGCAGACGCTTCATCAGACACAGTGCCATAAAATGTCCTACGTGAAGACTGTCCGCCGTCGGATCAAATCCAATATAAAATGTTGCTTTTCCATTGTTTACTAAATCTCTGATTCTTTCTTCATCTGTTACCTGAGCGATCAGACCTCTCGCCTGTAACTCTTCATAAATTCCCATGATTTTCTCTCCTTTATCTCATTCATATTTTTATAAGGACGATATGTTGGTTCTTATTCGCGCGAGTGCGCATCCTGCCGGAGGCTTTTTTATATAATAGGAAATGCAATTTCCTATTATATAAAAACGTCCTTGTCCGCTACCGGACAAGGACGACATATATCGTGGTACCACCTTATTTTACTGACAGCTTACGCCTGCCAGCCTCATTAAGCCGCATTCACAGCTTAAGCACGTTAACGGGTGCTTCTCGTCACAGCCTACTCGTCCCTGCCTCAGAATACATTTCTCTTACGTTCTTTTTGATTGTACGTCTCCTCATTCTGCATGGTTCTGGATTTCGGTGTGCAGCTTTGGGATGTATTCGTAGTCTCTTCCTTCGTGCGCCTCTCACCTGCCGGCTGCTCTCTGTACGGGTGTATCCACCACTACTTCTTCCCTTCATTGCCTTTGCATATTGGTTATATTTTCTTTACCTGCTGTTATGCTAACTGATTTGACATGCTTTGTCAAGCAGATTGTGTAATACATTTATCCAAGATATACATAATCCTGTTCCGGTGCCTCGGCCGGTTCAATGTGCATCAGATACAGTACCGGCTGCTCTGGTGCAAATGGCTCTGTCGGCTCAAAGGAATATCTTACACGAACACGATACCATTTCTGCATCTGGATATTTGTAACTTTTGGAATCTTACACGGATATCCATACAGACGGACATCATCTGCACAGCAGGTCATAATTTTTCTGACAGGAACGAACATATCATTCTTCATTCCTTTCGGACGAAATGCCTGTGCGACAAACTCAATCTCTTTATCCATATACTGGTCTGGATGATCATATGCATCTACATACCAGATTCCAAAGTCTTCATCTTCAACTTTAATTGGATTTTCCTTAATATCAAATGGCAGGTCTTCAGCTGTCGGCTGAATGATCTTGCCGTCCATTCCTTCAAATATCAACTGTGCCATTGGATTCTGTACCTTAAGTGCACGTCTGAATCCGGAACGATCCACACCTTCCGGGCAACGGTTGATAATGATAAGCTCTGACTCGGTAAGCTGCTCCATCAACATATTTCTCATGTTTTTCAGGTACATATCCAGTGTCGTTCCATTAACAGTAGAATAAATTCCCTGAATCTGCCATTTGCGTGGGTACTTAAGCTGTAACAAATCTTCCAGCTTCCACATTCCATTGTATTCAATGACAACCTGCGCCGGATGATAGTTCTTCTCGCAGTTTGTAAAAAATGCTGCATTTAACTGCTCAAATTTATCTATCTTTAAAAGCACCATATCATTTTCTTCCAGATATTCCTTGGAATATTCTTCCTCACCTTCTTCACAAAGAATCAGAAGTGTAAGTCCCGGTTCGATCCATTCCTGCTCCATCAAAGTATCTTTGACAAGCAACGTCTTTCCACTGTCCAGAAATCCGGTACATATATATACTGGTGTTGGTTCCATCATTGTTTTTGCTGCTCCTTTATATCTTTACTATTGTACATGGAATAATTTAGCCAGTTCGTCTTCTTTGAGATCTGTTCCAATTACAACCATACGTCCTGCATAATCAGCATTTCCATCTCTGACCTCATACTCCTGCGGAACAAGATCAAACTGCTTCCATTTACCGTCTGTCATCTGGATAATTCCTTTGGAACGAAGGATTGTTCCATAAGCATCTGTCTCAGACAATGCTTTCAATAAGTAATCCAGCTCTTCCTCTGTGTACTTGTGCGCAGTTTCCTTACCCCAGCTTGTGAACACTTCATCCGCATGGTGATGATGGTGGTGGCCGCATCCACAACTACACTCCTCATCATGGTCATGATGATGCTCATGGTGATGACCGCATCCACACTCCTCGTCATGATCGTGATGATGCTCATGGTGATGGCCGCATGTACACTCCTCATCATGGTCGTGATGATGCTCATGGTGATGACCGCATGTGCACTCCTCGTCATGATCGTGATGATGCTCAAATAATCCTTCGATCTCTGCACCGTGCTCGAGAGCGTGACGGATTGCGTCTCCGCTCAGCTGATCCCACGGTGTAGAAATGATTGTAGCCTTGTCATTCTTCTCTCTTAAAAGATGTACACAAGCCTCTATCTTCTCGTCTGTCATATTCTGAGTTCTGCTGATTACGATTGTCGATGCATGCTCCACCTGGTTCTCGAAAAACTCTCCAAAGTTGTCCAGGTACATTTTCGCTTTCTTGCCATCTACAACTGTAATTCTTCCTTCTATTTCAATGTCTGCATCTTCTTTTACATTTTCAATCGCTGCTGCAACATCAGAAAGTTTGCCGACTCCTGATGGCTCAATAATTACGTGATCCGGGTGATACTCATCCAGTACTTTTTTAAGTGCTACACTAAAATCTCCGACCAGTGTACAGCAGATGCAGCCTGAGTTCATTTCAGTAATCTCGATTCCTGCATCCTGAAGAAATCCACCATCAATACCAATCTCACCAAATTCATTTTCAATCAGCACAAGCTTCTCGCCTGCGAAAACTTTTTCAATCAGTTCTTTAATAAATGTAGTCTTTCCGGCTCCAAGGAATCCAGATATAATGTCAACTTTTGTCACGTTTATTACCTCTCTTCGATATTAAATACAAAAATAAGTTCCGTTTTTTATATTAACACAAAAAATGTTGTGTTTCAAGGCTATGTAAGCCAAAACTAACCTATTTATTTTTTCTATAAGAGTTCATCATTTATAGTTATTTTGCACAATCTTGCGTATGCATTGACTAACCCATTCGTTATTTCTTACAATAATCACATAGGATTAATCGCAATGAATGTTTGATTCTAACAATCAAAGAGTCAATGTCAAAGAGGAGGAATAATAACATGGCTGATTATGTAAAAATGTGGGAAGACCTTGGAATGGATATCAATAATCATGACAATCTCTGTCAGGTTCTTCCAACAGCAGTTGGGGATGTATTTATGACACAGGAGAACCGACCGAAAGCAATGGATTTCTGGGATATGGTCATTGCTGAGGTACATGGTATCCGCCCGGCTGAATTAATTGAGGAGCAGAAAAAAGGACGCAAAGTATTCGGAACATTTTGCGTATATGTACCAGATGAAGTTGTCATCGCTGCTGATGGTATTGTGACCGGACTCTGTGGTGGTTCCCAGTTCTGGGTTCCGGACGGAGAAAAAGTCCTGCCGAAAAATATGTGTCCGCTTGTAAAAGCTTCTGTTGGTGCAAGACTTGGACGTACCTGCCCATTCTTCCGTATTGCAGACATGTATGTCGGGGAAACTACATGTGATGGCAAAAAGAAAGCTTATGAAATTCTTGGGAAAGACGTTCCGATGCATATTATGGACGTCCCTCAGATGAAACGCGAAAAAGATATTGCAAAATGGAAAGATGAAATTGCTGATTTTGCAAAAGTTGTAGAAGATTTCACTGGTAACAAAGTAACACTGGAAAAACTTGCTGAGGCAATCAAAATCTGTAACGAAAAACGAAAAGCAATGCAGAGAGTTTATGATTGCAGAAAGTCAAAATGTCTGCCAATCTCCGGACGTGATGCTCTGCTTATGACTCAGATTTCCTTCTTTGATGATCCGGTACGTTGTGCTCAGATGTGTAACCGCCTGGCTGACGAACTGGAGCAGCGCATTAAAGATGGTGTATCTGTCGTTCCGGAAGGAACAAAACGTGTCCTGATCACAGGAACACCTCTTGCAGTTCCAAACTGGAAATTACACAATATCATTGAGACAAGCGGCGCTGCTGTTGTCTGTGAAGAGATGTGTACTGGAACAAGATACTTCGAAAACCTTGTTGATGAATCTGGCGAGACACTGGACGAGCAGTTCATGAATCTGTCCAGACGTTACATGAAGACAAACTGTGCTTGCTTCACACCGAACACCGGACGTATCGATGACATTCTCCGCATGGTAGATGAATACCAGGTAGATGGAGTCATCGACTGCAGCCTCATGTTCTGCTGCCTGTATGATACAGAGAAACGTGCAGTTGCCGAAGCATTAAAAGAAAAGAACATTCCGGTTCTCTCTCTGGAAACAGATTACACCGATACAGATGCTGAACAGCTCCGCACAAGAATCGGTGCATTTGTGGAGATGTTAAGCAAATAATGGAAGATAAAAACGAACATATCCGCTATTACATACTCTTTGATAATCACACCCAGGGGATGATGCTCCACGAGCTTCTGTGCGATCACGATATCCCGAATCGTATCGCACCGGCCCCTCGGGCGACAGATGGCAAAGCCGCCTGTGGAATGGCGCTTCTGATACATCCTGATGATATTGAAGCTGCCAGAACATGCATCGAAGAGAACAACGCAGAATATGTCAGCATCGTTCCATTAGAGAACCAACTTCATAAAAAGAGAGACCGATATTGTTAATTGGGTAAAAAAACGAGACATTTTTCAATGTCTCGTTTTTAATCTCATAATATTTATTACAGTAATCCACCAATTGATAAGAATAATGGTGCGAATACGAGAGATACTACTGTCATAAGTTTGATCAGGATGTTGATTGACGGTCCTGAAGTATCCTTGAACGGATCTCCTACTGTATCACCAACAACGGCTGCTTTGTGAGCCTCGCTTCCTTTTCCACCGTGATGTCCTGTCTCGATGTACTTCTTAGCGTTATCCCATGCTCCACCTGCGTTGGACATGAAGATTGCCATAAGAACTCCTGTTACAAGAGCTCCTGCAAGAAGTCCGCCAAGAGCCTCAACGCCAAGAACGATACCTACAACCAATGGAGCTGCTACTGCCATAACTCCTGGGAGAAGCATCTCGTGAAGAGCTGCTGTTGTAGAAATTCCTACACATGACTTGTAGTCCGGTTTCTCCTCACCTTTCATGATGCCCGGTTTCTCACGGAACTGACGTCTTACTTCCTCGATCATCTTGTAAGCTGCTTTAGATACTGACTCCATTGTAAATGCAGAGAACAGGAATGTAAGCATACCACCGATGAAGATACCGATGATTACTTTGTAATCAAGGATACTGATGGAATCAAGTTTAACTGCCTGTGCGTATGATACAAACAGTGCAAGTGCTGTAAGAGCTGCAGATCCGATAGCGAATCCTTTACCCATAGCTGCTGTTGTGTTACCAACAGAGTCAAGTTTGTCTGTGATGTCACGAACTGACTCCTCAAGACCAGACATCTCTGCAATACCACCGGCATTGTCAGCGATCGGTCCATAAGCATCAACTGCAACAGTGATACCTGTTGTTGAAAGCATACCTACGGCTGCAAGAGCAATTCCGTAAAGTCCAAATGTCTGATATGAAATAAAGATAGCTACACAGATCAGAAGAAGCGGGATAGCTGTTGATTTCATACCAACTGCAAGTCCACTGATGATTGTTGTAGCTGCACCTGTCTCAGACTGCTCTCCGATTCCCTGAACCGGTTTGTAATCTGCAGATGTGTAGTACTCTGTAATATTACCAATGATAACGCCGACAATCAGACCAGCGATGACTGCGATTGCTGCGTTCATGTTTCCAAATAATGTCCAGCTAAGTGCCAGAGATACGATGATAACTAATGCTGCAGATACATAGCTTCCTCTTGTAAGAGCTTTCTGCGGGTTAGAGTTCTCATCACCTTTTACAAAGAATGTAGCAATGATAGAAGCGATCAGTCCGCATCCGGAAATAGCCAGTGGGAATAATACTCCTTCTGTAGCTGCCACACCAACACCAAGTGTCAGAGCAGATACTAATGATCCAACATATGACTCGAACAGGTCAGCACCCATTCCTGCTACGTCACCTACGTTATCTCCAACGTTGTCAGCGATAACTGCCGGGTTACGCGGGTCATCCTCTGGAATACCAGCCTCAACTTTACCTACAAGGTCAGCTCCAACGTCAGCTGCCTTTGTATAGATTCCTCCACCTACACGTGCGAAAAGCGCGATAGATGAAGCACCAAGACTGAATCCAAATAATACGTCTGTGTTCTTAGTAAAAATGTAAACAAGGCTGACACCAAGTGCGCCAAGTCCTGCTACGCACATTCCCATAACGGCTCCGCCTGAGAATGCAATTGAAAGAGCTTTGTTCATTCCGTGCTCTTTTGCAGCGTTAGCTGTTCTAACGTTAGCTTTTGTAGCAACTGTCATTCCGCAGTATCCTGCGATTGTTGAGAACAGCGCTCCAACTACGAAACAAATAGCTTCAATCCAGTTTTGAATTCCTACTCCGATCAGTACGAAAAGTACTGCAACGAAGATAACAAGAATCTTGTACTCTGCACCTAAGAATGCACGAGCACCTTCAGCGATTGCATCTGCAATCTCTTTCATTCTGTCAGTTCCAGCGTCCATTTTGCTTACTTTATTTGCAAGGTATGCAGCAAATAACAAAGCTACTACAGCCGCAACCGGAACCAGATACATGTAATTGTCCATTGTCCAATCCCTCCATAGAATTATATATCCTAGATAGTTTATCACAGAGTTCTTAATAATTCAAAGAAAAAATACAAATTTCTTATTTTTTTCTTACATTTTTCTTATATTCTTCTGTTGAAAGCGTTTACAGTGGATAATCTATTGATACAAGCACCAGTCCATTCGGCGGTGCTGTTATTCCCTCGGAAGTATGTTCCTTCGCCTCCAGAATATCTCTGATTTTCTCTGGTTCATAGAATCCACGCCCCACACGGATCAACGTTCCGGCAATGATACGAACCATATTATATAGGAAGCCGTTTCCCGTTACACGAATAACGATTTCTTTTTCATTTTCTAAATTTGAATTTTCCTGTCCCCAATTCGAAGCCCGGAACTTATCCATCGGAATCTCTTTAATTGTTATTTCATGCACTGTACGCACAGTATCTTTCGCATTAGTCCGTACATTGCAGAAGCTTGCAAAATCATGCTCCCCTAAAATGTATTTCGCACCTTGTCTCATCTTTTCCACATCTAAATCGAAAGAAACGAAGGTGCTGTACCGGTTTTTCAGCGGATTTCTCACCTTCGCGTTATAAATGTGATATTCATATGTTTTGGATATCTCGTTCTGATATCTCGGATGCCAATCTATCTGCACTTCGTCAGATCTTACGATCACAATATCTTCCGGCATCTTCTGATTCAGTGCATATGCGAACCGGTCTCCCGGAATCCGGGATTCTGTATCAAAAACGGCTACATTTCCAAGTGCATGTACTCCGGAATCTGTCCGGCTTGCACCTATGATCCGGATATCTTCTCCGGTCAGTTTACTGATCTGTCTATTTAGGATTTCTTCTATTGTAATACCGTTCGGCTGAATCTGCCAGCCACAGTAATTGGTACCGTCATAGGCAACTACTATCCGAATTCTTCTCACTCTTCAAAACCTCCTGTTAAAAAATCCAGATATGAAACAGTACGTATCTTCCAATCACGAATACTGCTGCCACATAAAGAATCACAATTGCATAGGCCACACGGTCACGGCTCACATAACGAAGCGGTTTCATCTTCGTACGTCCTTCTCCTCCGTGGTAGCATCTTGCCTCCATCGCCATGGCAAGGTCATTTGCATGGCGGAACGCAGATACAAAAAGCGGTACAAGGATTGGAATCATAGCTTTTGCTCTTTGAAGCATATTCCCACTTTCAAAATCTGCACCTCTGGCAATCTGTGCCTTCATAATCTTGTCCGTCTCCTCCAGAAGAATTGGGATAAAGCGAAGTGCTATAGACATTGTCATAGCGATCTCGTGAACCGGAATATGAATTTTATTCAACGGTCCAAGCAGCTTCTCAATAGCATCTGTCAGCTCATTCGGCGTCGTTGTAAATGTCATTAATGATGATCCAATAATCAGATAAATCAATCGGATCGCCATATACACCGCATTTACCAGTCCTTCTTCTGTGATTGTAAAGATCCACCAGTGAACTAATGTGTCACCGCCTCTTGTCAGGAACAACTGAAATAATACCGTCAACATCAAAATCATGATAATCGGCTTCAGACCTTTCACAATATAACCAAACGGTACTTTTGACAAACGTACTACCATCACAAGAAATGCGGTCGCAATGATGTATCCTGGAATACTCCGAAACAGGAATAATGAAATCAAGAATAAAAGTGTGGATACAACCTTCACTCTTGGATCCAGTCTGTGCAATATACTTTTTGCCGGATAATATTGTCCTATTGTAATGTCTCGAATCATTTTTATATCTCCAATATCTATTTACAAGCCTTTTATCTTTTTTTTGCTATTGTCTTCCTAATGCGTGCGTAATCTCATCTGCTGCCTCTTCTACAGTTGTAGCAGTCACACCTACCGGGAATCCTTTCATCTTCAGATCATGCATAATGTATGTCACCTGCGGTGCTGCAAGTCCGACCTTCTCCAGTTCCTGATAATGTGCGAACACATTTTTCGGGGTATCGTTATACATCACTTCACCACTGTTCATCACAATCAACCGATCCGCATATCTGGCGATATCCTCCATACTATGGGAAACCAGAATAACCGTCAGATCCGATTCCTTGTGCAGATATGCAATCTGATCCAGAATCTCGTCGCGCCCCTTCGGATCTAATCCCGCAGTCGGCTCGTCCAGTACAAGCACCTTCGGACGCATTGCTAGTACCCCGGCAATTGCAACTCTTCGCTTCTGCCCTCCTGAGAGTTCAAATGGTGATGATTTATAATATTTTTCTTTTAATCCTACAAGCTTCAATGCCTCCAGCGCCCGTGCCTCACACTCTTGCTGTGACAATCCCTGATTCTTCGGTCCAAAACACACATCCGTCAGCACATCTATTTCAAATAACTGATGCTCCGGATATTGGAACACAAGTCCCACCTGGCTTCTGAGTGCCCGCATATCGTACCCATCCTGGTAAATGTTCTCTCCATTATAATAGATGGCTCCGCTTGTTCCTTTGATCAGTCCATTCAGATGCTGGATCAGCGTAGACTTTCCGGAACCTGTATGTCCGATTATCCCCACAAATTCTCCATGTGGAATCTCCAGGCAAATGTCTTTTAACGCATGTTTTTCGTAGGCTGTGCCTTCACTGTATACATAATTCAAATGTTCTATTTTAATTGACATAATGCCTCCACCAGTTCTTCCTTCGTCAAAATTCCATCCGGAATGTCAAGTCCTCGTTTCTTAAGCTCGTCCGCAAGAATCGTCACCTGCGGAACATCTAATCTGTAGTGCTTCAATGTATCGACCTGAGAGAAGATTTCTTTCGGTGTTCCTTCCATCACTACATGCCCGTGATCCATAACATAAATCTTGTCTGCATCGACCACTTCTTCCATATAATGTGTGATCAGTATAACCGTAACTTTCTTCTGCTCTCTTAACTTCTGCACTGTTTTTAAAACTTCTTTTCTCCCCATCGGGTCCAGCATAGCTGTCGGCTCATCAAGAACGATGCATTTCGGCTCCATAGCGATGACCCCGGCAATTGCTACACGCTGCTTCTGTCCACCGGAAAGCTTATTGGGTGAATGATGCCGGTAAGAAATCATTCCAACAGATTTCAAACTGTCTTCTACACGTTTCCAGATTTCGTCGGTTGGTACGCCCAGATTCTCCGGGCCAAATCCAACATCTTCCTCCACGACCGTTCCGATAATCTGATTGTCTGGATTCTGAAAAACCATGCCCGCACTCTGTCTTACATTCCACAGCTCGTTCGGATCTTTCGTGTCACGTCCGTCTACCCACATCGTTCCATCAGTTGGCACAAGAAGCGCATTTATATGTTTTGCAAATGTGGACTTTCCTGAACCGTTATGACCAAGAATTGCAATAAACTGCCCTTCTTTCACATCGATATCCACCTCATCGATTGCCCGGGACTTGCCGATAATATTGCCATCTTCATCCCGTTTGTCATATTCAAATACCAGCTTGTCTGTCTGTATCATATCCATGGGCTTTTTGTGCCTCCTCTAATTTAACTGTTTACTTTTTATCTTAAACTCTCTCTGGAGCCGGGTATTCTACTCCTATTGTGTCTACCGTAACTTTTTTCATCTTCTGCTCTTCCAGTGGTCTGTCACTGTAATCGGTTGCTGTCTCAGCAATTTTATTTACAATATCCATTCCTTCTGTAATCTTACCAAATGCAGCGTAAGCTCCGTCCAGATGCGGGGAATTCTTGTGCATAATGAAGAACTGAGAACCTGCTGAATCCGGATGCATTGCTCTCGCCATAGAAAGAACACCCTCTGTGTGTCTTAAATCATTTGCAAAACCATTCTGTGAGAACTCGCCTTTGATCGTGTATCCCGGACCGCCCATGCCTGTTCCATCCGGGCATCCGCCCTGGATCATGAATCCACGAATCACTCTGTGGAAGATGAGTCCGTCATAGAATCCGTTCTGAACCAGTGAAATAAAGTTGTTCACTGTGTTCGGAGCAATTTCCGGATATAATTCTGCTTTCATAATGTCACCGTTTTCCATTTCAAATGTTACGATTGGGTTTGCCATGTTGTATACCTCTTTCTTCTATATTTTTATTTTAATTTTTCTCAGATTGTTGGAAATTACCCGAAAAGCGAATCTAAATTTGCAGTCATTCTGTTCCCGGTAATTTTCGAAAATCCTGAGTAATATTGTAGCGTAGGTTAGGTGTATCGTCAATATTTCCTGGTACTGATATATACATTCTATATCTGAAAGCTGGATGGTCAAACACGTTGCCTAATTAATCGCAGTGTGGTGTAAGGCGTATGAGGCCTCCTTTTTCTTCACAGCCGGTGTTCCAGAAGTCTTCAAGTTCGAAGGTGTCGCTTTCCCCATAAGTTGCTGTTTTGATGTACATTTTTCCATCTTTTTCTTCGTATCCTGTGAGCAGGAACCAATGCCAGATATAGTCTTTGTAAGCTTCGTTCTGATGGCGCAAAAGCAGGTACGGTACAGGAATATCCTGATCTAGTTGTTCTTTAATAAATATAGCTGCTTCCTGCCATGTATGATCACCACAGAATTCTTCCATCCTGATGTAAATATCAGTGTGTTTTGCTTCATTTACATCTTGAATATATCGTCCAAGACCTTCCACGAACCAGCTAAGCTTCCGTACACCGCCAGCACGTGGTTTGAGGTAAGGTTTCATGATCTGGCTGAATGCCTTATAATCTTCTTTTGTAAGGCATTCTATATCGAATGGATAAAGCGGCTTCATCTTTTCATTCTGAAGTCCGAAATAAATGCAACTGTCGCATGCGGTCGCTGCAGCACAGCCACCCATATGCATAACCAGATTCGTGAACCAGTCCTGATTGCCTCCGTAGCACCCTTCTATTGTAAAATAATCCAGTTCTTTTTTCATATTCAGTCACTTCCTAACCAAATTTCTATATATTTTCACTTGATTTCAAAAATGCAAATGCAAAAATTATTTCTTGTACATTATATCCAACTCTGTCACTTCCTACAAGAGCGAGTCTCACAATGTCATCCCTGCCCAAACTCGCAAGAGCGATTCCTTTAACTTCGGATTGACTTCATTTTTCCAGAATGCTATTATTTTCCTAAGATGCCTGGAAAATGATTACCAAACGAATCTTAGCAATACGTCTAAACTACACATTTTCCACCCGGAAATGAACGAACATGGGCAAGGCAAATAATAAGAAAGAAGGAATCACTATGAAATTAGGTTTTATCGGCACTGGAAATATGGCGTCTGCTATTATGGGCGGTATTATAAAGAATCAAATCATCCCTGCAAATGATATTATCGGAGCAGATGTCATGGAAGCTGGACGCGAGCGTGTAAAAGAGCAGTTCAAAATTCAGGTAACTGCTGACAACCATGAAGTTATCAATAGTTCTGATATTGTCATTTTATCTGTAAAACCGCAGTTCTATGCAGAGGTAATTGCCGAAATCAAAGATGATGTTCGTGAAGATCAGATCATTATCACAATCGCACCAGGCAAAACTTTGGCGTGGTTAAAGGAACAGTTTGGTAAAAATGTAAAAATTGTCCGTACAATGCCAAATACTCCGGCGCTTGTGGGAGCAGGTATGACTGCCGCATGCCCGAATGAATATATGACAAAAGAAGAGATTGCTTATGTCCTCACACTTCTGGAGAGTTTCGGACGCGTTGAGATCATTCCAGAGCGCCTGATGGACACCGTCGTTTCTGTTAGCGGAAGCTCCCCGGCTTATGTATTTATGTTCATCGAAGCTATGGCTGATGCAGCCGTTTCCGGTGGTATGCCAAGAACTCAGGCTTACCAGTTCGCTGCCCAGGCAGTTCTTGGAAGTGCGAAAATGGTTCTGGAAACCGGAAAGCATCCAGGTGAGTTAAAAGATATGGTATGTTCCCCGGCAGGAACAACTATTGAAGCTGTCCGTGTCCTGGAAGAAAAAGGCTTCCGCAGCTCCGTAATCGAAGCCATGAAAACTTGTGAAGAAATTTCCAAGAGCATGTAAAAAATTTCTTATAAATTTTTAGGTAAAAATTTTTTTATTTTGCAAAAATGTCTTGATATTATCATAATTTTGCAATATAATTTAATCAAATTTTTATTGTATTATTAATTTTACCCAACCCAAATTTTAAGTGCGAACAGCACTTAATCAAACATTGTGGTCGCCCGGTTCCTCAATTAACTTGGCAACAACAAAAAGGAGACGCTTCAGATTCTATTATAAATCTGAAGCGTCTCCTTTTTACACAGCTATATCAGATGTGAGATGAGTCATCTATCCCAAAATTCTTATCTACCAGATAACTGTACTCACGAAATGCTTCTTCCTGCTCAAATCCTTCGCGCAGAGATTCCCGCAATCCTTTGTAATACCAGCCAATCATGTTCTTTTCTTTCATTCGGAAACGATTCCACAACTCTTCTCCCATAATCGGATAATCCCTGTCGATATCACGGATATTAGAAAGCTTGTCTGCCAGACCAATCATACGCACCTCATACGGTGCATATTTTAAATGCTCAATCGTATGACTCTTGCGCTCAAACCATGTTTTTGACTTGTCTTCGCTCTCCTGCGCCACCAGCGCTGCCACACGCTCAGAAAACTCCTGCGCCAGTACTTCCCGTGTAATTCCCTGGCAATCCTCGATTGTATCATGCAAAAGCGCTGCACTGATAATCTCCTCATCAAAAGTCAGTGTTGCGACAATCTCACCCACCTCCAATGGATGAACAATATACGGTCTTTTCGTCCCTTTTCGGAACTGCCCCTCGTGTGCCTTTGTAGCAAATGCAATCGCACGAGCGACCATCTGCCCTTTCTTTTCTAATTCGTTCAAAATTTTATCCCCATATTCGCTGCCAGTCAACTGTCTTATTGATAAGTCCTATATTACAAGCGTGCTTATCAACTATTATTTAAATAATAGCATCTCGTTCTTCAAATATCAATAATTCCAGTATATAATAAATATAAATATGTATTTATAAGATGATGTTGTGGATTTTTGCCTCAACTGTAATGCATAAAAACATTTTTCCTGGAGGTCATTATGTCTGAATATACACAAAAATATGCATTTGTTACCGGCTCTTCCCGTGGCATCGGACGTGCGATCGCCCTTCGACTCGCGGCTGAAGGCTATCATATCTTCCTGAACTGTTCCCGCTCTTTTGACGCACTGGAAGAAACCAGACAAGAAATTGAAAAGATTGGCACATGTACACTGGTGCCAGGTGACATTGGAAATCCTGATACTGTGCGGGAAATCTTCCATACGATTGCCAAGACCTGTGACCATCTGGATGTACTGGTAAACAATGCCGGGATTTCCCACATCGGGCTTCTCATGGATATGACTGATGAAGACTGGGATAAGGTGCTTTCCAGTAATCTCTCCTCCGTCTTCTACTGCTGCCGCGCTGCCATTCCTCCTATGCTGTCACACGGAAGCGGAAGGATCATCAACATTTCCTCCATGTGGGGCGTAAACGGTGCATCCTGTGAAGCGGCTTACTCTGCTTCCAAAGCCGGTGTCGGCGGGCTCACCCAGGCACTTGCCAAAGAACTGGCAAGAAGTAAAATTCCAGTCAATGCTCTTGCATGTGGTGTCATCGATACCGAAATGAATAAACAATTAGACGAAGCAGAACGGGCAGAACTTGCGGAAGATATCCCTGCCGGACGCTTCGCCACTCCTGAAGAAGTTGCTGAAATGGTGTGGAAACTAATCTGCGCGCCAGAATATCTCACCGGACAGATCATCACATTTGACGGGGGATACTTATAAAGAAAAAAGATGCACGACTGCAGAATCTTATCCTGCAATCATGCATCTTTTTATTTATAAATTCTTATTTATGGTCTCTGACCCATTCCACCTTCCAGTGTCAGTGTCTCACCACTCATATATTTGAAGTCTGGAGATGCAAGCTGTACACACACTCTTCCGATCTCTTTCTCTGCGTCTGCATAGTGACCTGCCGGCGGCATCTTTACATTTGCCTTAAATGCGTCCGGATAAGCCTGCTCGAATTTCTCAAGCTGTGCAGTCCATGCAAGTGGGCATACGATGTTGACATTGATTCCGTCCGGTCCCCACTCAGTTGCTGCAACTCTTGTAAGTCCACGGATTCCTTCTTTTGCTGCCGCATATGCACACTGACCATAATTACCAAAAAGTCCCGCACCGGAAGCAAAGTTGATAACGCTTCCTTTTGTCTCTTTCAAGTATGGATAGCATGCCTGCATATAATAAAATACTGCATACAATCCTGAATACATTGCCAGATCGAACTGTTCCTGCGTATGATCTGCCAGTGTAACTCCGGATGCAGAAGCCTGTGCATTGTTGATCAGCACATCGATTCGCCCAAATGTATCGATTGCCTGTTTCACGACATTGTCAACAACTGCTTTATTGTCTGCGCCTGCAGATACGTCTGCTTGTACCGGAAGTACTTTTATTCCGTACAGTCTCTCTAATTCTTCTTTTGCATCTGTCAGTTTCTGCACATTACGTCCTGTAATAACAAGATTTGCCCCCTCTTTTGCATATGCAGTTGCGATTCCATATCCGATAGATCCACATCTGCCATCACTTAATACCGCGCGTCCCGCTCCTGTGATGATCGCTGTCTTACCTGTTAAAAATCCCATATTTCCTTCTCCTTTCAGTAAGCCTTTTCTTGTATAACGTACCATATCACATTTTTACATTCAATTCAATATTATTTTACTATTTTTCGCAATTTTCTATAAATAATACGATCGATAGTTAAAAAACAAACTATTTTTATAAATTTGAGTTAATATTATATCAAATATAGATAATTTAACATTTCCTGCTATGTAACTAAAAAAGGTCCACCGGACCTTTTTGTCGTATGCTTGGCAACGAAA
>ERZ826396.2087-NODE-2087-length-18231-cov-11.841769_pt1 | contig 18231 bp, 17 predicted proteins | sample MGYA00519926_ERZ826396 | MGnify/ENA primary metagenome ERZ826396 (study PRJEB31778, sample SAMEA3449230) | human gut metagenome | biome: human gut; feature: human-associated habitat; material: faeces | place: United Kingdom | collected 2010/2012 ... | reverse complement strand
ACGTGCTGGTGCCCGACAACAAGATGCTGCCGCGCATGCAGGAGGTGTCCGACGCGCACGGCGGCGCGAGCGTGATCGCCGTGATGCCGGTGCCGGACGACCAAGTGAGCCGCTTCGGCGTGATCGCGGGCGCGGCGGTTGAGGGTGCGGATGACGTGTGGAAGGTGGATGCGCTGGTGGAGAAGCCGGCGCTTGAGGACGCGCCGTCGAATCTGGCGGTGTTCGGACGCTATCTGCTGTCGCCGCGCGTGATGGAGCTTCTAGCCGACGTGCAGCCCGGCGTGGGCGGCGAGATCCAGCTGACGGACGCGCTCGATGCGGTGCTGCGCGAGGAGGAGATGTACGCGCTCGTGATCGATCCGGCCGACGGCTTCGACACCGGCACGGTGGAGAGCTGGCTCGAGACGAACAACGTGCTGTTCGCCAGGAAGAACGCCGCGCAATAAACGAACGCGTACTTCATGCGAAGCGCGTGCGATTGCGCGTGTGACGGCGCCTTTCTTGTTCTGTCGCGCTTTGCAATCCGATGCGACAAAGGCGACCGCTTCATTGTGTGATGCGGTCCAAGTGTGGGGCCGGGTCACTCGTTCAGGGTTCCCGGCCTTTTCTTTTCCCTTCTCGGCGCTGTCTGCTCTGCCTGTGATTCAGGGGAGGGCGGCTTGCATTCTGAAGTGCGGGGTGCCGATTGCGACTGGATCGGACGCGCTTTTGGCTTATGGCCTTCGTCCGGTCGATCATCTTGAAAGCGACTGGCAGGAGTGCTTTCCCGAATCCGAACATGATATGAGCGAGGCTGGCATGTTGCGCGAGATGAAGATCGACGAAAGGGCCGAAGGGTTGTTCATCCTGGCCTTAAGGAGGCCGGCAAAGGAGGACGGATTGCCCAGGGAATACGGAAGCGGGATCGTTCGGGGCGAGTTCCACGCGGTCGCTGAATGCAGACGATGAATGATCGTTCTAGACATGCATACCGTATCGATTGCGACCAAGACCAGGGTGCGCGTTTTGGCTTATAGCCACCTTTTGTCCCAGAGCCCCCAAGCTTTGAAACATAACCCCGTTTTGTCCCATAACCCAAGTTTTAGACATTAGCGTCAGGAGTGTGCTGGCCGCAAAGGCTTGAAAAACAGATCGGCCCGGGGAGAGGGGAGCTCCACCGGGCCACAAGGAGGGGATGATGCGGTGTCTTCGCACCGCTACTGCTTTATAAGGGAAAAGCAGTACAAACTGAAAGGAGGGGAATCTTTCGTTTGCAAGGCTCATTATAGAAGCAGGCCTTGAAAAACATGTGATCGGGTCGTGTTCGTCTTGTGTAACGACGTTGGGAGTTCAATGAATGGGCAGGTCGTATGCATTTATTGAAGCTGGCAGATAGAGGCCGGAGCCAAAATCCTGGAGATGGGGCATTTCCCGTTCTGCCCCGTGCCTTCCTCGCTGCTATTCGGCCCCGCCTTCCCCATTGACTTCGTCCCATCTTCATCGCTCTCTTCTTTTTGTCGCCTGCATGGCTGCGACGGTAAAGGCGAGGCTGGATCGCGGGTGCCTGGCGCGTCCGTGCGCTTGACGACGGGACGCTGTATGGCGACGGCAGGGTGGGCGACCTCGGCGGCAGGGTGAGGGTGAGCGACCTCGGGCGTTCGGTCGCCGTATGCTTGACGAAGGGCGTGCGAAAGTCGCCCCCGTTCTCGTTTCGCGAACGGAGACGTTGGGAGCGCAAGGGGCTTGCTCGCTCGATCATCGTCGGGTACGAGGTTCGCGCGCCCACGCGACGGCTGGTTTTGGTATCATGCGAAGCCGACGAAAGGATTTCCCATGCCCGATATCGCTTTGCGTTTCCACCGAGACATGCTCGTGCTGTCCAGTCCCGTTGCGCCCGTCCTCGTCCGGCAGGGTTTCGACGTCGAACGCGATCTCGAGTACGCGTGTCTCGTTGAGTCGGAGGCCGTGCGCGATGCCTTGCGGCTTTCCCAGATGGCCGGCGCGCAGTGCCTCGTTGCGTGCACGGAGGGCATCGCGCCGGCGCGTCTTGCGCATCACGGCATGGAGAGCCGTGCGGACGAGGTGGCCCGTGCGGCGCTCTCCGCGGCTTCGGAGCTCGAGCCTCAGCACGTGTTTGCCGAGGTCGGCCCCTGCGGATTGCCGCTCGATCCGACGAGTAAGGCGTCGCTCAACGAGAACCGTGACCAATACGCCCGCGCGGCGCGCTCGTTCGCGGGTCTGGCCTTCGACGCGTTCTTCCTCAACGGGTTCTCGCATCCTGTCGACCTGAAGTGCGCGCTCATGGGCGTGCGCCAGGTGAGCGACGCGCCGGTGTTCGCGTCGGTGGATGTGGATGGCGAGGGGCGTACGATCGACGGGGCATCGTTCGAGGACGCGCTCGGCGTTATGCTGGACTATGAGGCGTCGGTGGTGGGATTCTCCACGATTGCGCCGCTCGATGTGGCCGAGTCGCTTGTCCGTCGCGCGGCGGGGGCGGGGGGGCTGCCTGTGCTCGCCCAGCTCGCGGTGGGAACGTGCGATCCGCGGCAGGGCGTCGCCACGGATGCCAACCCCTATTACTGTCCCGACGTGCTCGTGGAGGCGGGCGTGCGGCTGCGTGCGGCGGGCGCGCAGTTCCTTCGCGCCGCGGGCAACGCGACGCCGGCGTACACCGGGGCGCTCGTGGCGGCAAGCGAGGGCGCGGATGTTGTGCGCCCCGACGTGGAGGTGCGATGATGGGCTCCCGCTCGGGTGCGAACACGATGCGCAGCTCCCATTACGGCGCGCTGCAGGATATCGTCGATTCCCTCTACGCCGACCTGGGGCCGAAAGACGCCGTTCGGCGCCTCGAGGTGGTGGTGGCCGCCGAGGCAGCCGACATGCCCTGCGACCTCATGGAGATCATCAACCTGCTTCCTCCCGGCTCTTACACGCGCCAGCGGCTGTGCGATCAGCTGAACTCCGCTATCGGCGGGCACGCCTGGGGCCAGGTGTACGGAACGGTGGAATAGGGCGCCGCGCTGTCGTGCTTGCCGCTTTGATCGGGCGGCGGTGCGGGGCTCGGGGTTGCGGGCCGAGTTTGCGAACGGCAGTCGTTCGAGATGGGGCGTGCGGCGGGGTGCCGCCGCGCGCTTGGCGATCTTTCGGCGGGCGTTTCTGCGTCTGCGCTGGTGCAGGGTGCGCTTCGCGCCCGATTCCGTCCCGAAGATGGCGGTTTTTGACGGAAATCCGCCCCTCTCCTTGGGCTTTGCCTCGAGGCTGCTCGCGGTGCGGGATTCTGATCAGTCACGATGCGAAGGCTGCATGTGGGATTGTCCGCTTGGGTTCGCTCTTGCCGTGCTTTGAAAGCGGTTTTCCGTCAAAACCCGCCACGAATCGCGCATGCGCTGGCGCTTCCAAGGTTTGCGGGCGCCTCTCGTTTCGCCCGCTTCCTCCCTCCCTCCCTCCCTCCCTCCCTCCCTCGCCCTGCTCCATTCCCGTCCCTCCCTCTTCGCCTCCCCCTTCGCTTCGCCAACCTGTGAAGTTTTAGTGCGCGTCCTGCGCGTTTGCGATTGAAATTAAATTTGTAACAATTTTAAAGCTTGTTTTCGGTCGAACGGCCCGCTACCATATATCAACGCTGATTCCAAGCAAAACCACAACATATAGTGGAAAACTAGGGTGAAAACCGGTGGAAAGCGCGGCTGCAGCCACGGCAAACCCACAGTTCGCACGCATAAAACGGCATGGCCGGGAAACGACGGAAGAGAGGAAGCTTCAGCATGGTCACCACCATCATCAAGCGCGACGGTCGCAGGGCGGAGTTCAGGCAGGACAAGATCGCCGAGGCGGTGGGGCGCGCGTTTCAGGCGTGCGGTGCCATGCAGGATCGCGCGGCTGCCGACGAGATCGCGCAGAAAGTGGTCGACAAGCTGGAGAGCGGGGCCATCGAGGGTGTGCCCACGGTGGAGGGCGTGCAAGACCTCGTGGAGGAGACGCTCATCGAGGAGGGCTTCGTCCAGACGGCGAAGTCCTACATCCTCTACCGCGCCGAGCGCAGCCGTGCCCGCGACGTGAACAGCCGCCTCATCCAAACGCTCAAGGACATCACGTTCTCCAAAGCCGCCGATTCGGACATGAAGCGCGAGAACGCCAACATCGACGCCGACACCGCGATGGGCACCATGCTCAAGTACGGCAGCGAGTCGGCCAAGCAGTTCTACGAGATGTGCGTCATCGAGCCGAAGTTCGCACGCGCGCACCGCGAGGGCGACATCCACATCCACGACATGGACTTCTACACGCTCACCACCACGTGCTGCCAGATCGAGCTGCGCAAGCTCTTCAAGGGCGGCTTCTCCACGGGCCACGGCGTGCTGCGCGAGCCCAACGACATCGCCAGCTACGCTGCGCTCGCCTGCATCGCCATCCAGTCCAACCAGAACGACCAGCACGGCGGGCAGGCCATCTGCGACTTCGACTACGGCCTGGCCGAAGGCGTGCGCAAGACGTACCGTCGCCTGTACAAGAAGCATCTGGCCGAGGCGGTTGACCTTCTGGCCGACGGCGTGGTGGACGACGCGCGCTCCTTCGCGCAGGATGCGCTCGCCCACATCGAGGGGCGGACGGGCGTGTGGGCCAGCCTCGAGATGGACGAGGGCTTCGAAGCGGGCGTGCGCACCGCGCTCGTCGAAGCCGGCATGGACGAGGCCGCAGCGGGCAAGGCGCTCTCCTACGCTGCGAAGAACGCCTTCGCCGACACCGACCGCGCCACGTTCCAGGCTATGGAAGCGCTCGTGCACAACCTCAACACCATGCATTCCCGCGCGGGCGCGCAGACGCCGTTCAGCTCGGTCAACTACGGCATGGACACGAGCCCCGAGGGGCGCATGGTGGTGAGGAACATGCTGTTGGCCACCGAGGAGGGCTTGGGCTCAGGCGAGACGCCCATCTTCCCCGTGCAGATCTTCCGCGTGAAGGAAGGCGTGAACTACAACCCCGAGGATCCGAACTACGACCTGTTCAAGCTGGCCATGCACTGCTCGGCCAAGAGGCTGTTCCCCAACTTCAGCTTCCTGGACGCGCCGTTCAACGCGCAGTACTACAAGGGCACGCCCGAGACGGAGATCGCCTACATGGGCTGCCGCACGCGCGTGATGGGCAACGTGTTCGACCCCGATCGCGAGGTCACACCCGGCCGCGGCAACCTGTCGTTCACGTCCATCAACCTGCCGCGCCTGGCCATCCGCGCGAAGGGCGATCTTGATCTGTTCTTCGACCTGCTCGATGCGAAGCTGGCGCTCGTGGTGGGGCAGCTCGACGAGCGCTTCGAGATCCAGGCCCGCAAGAAGGTGTACAACGCGCCGTTCTTGATGGGGCAGGGCGTGTGGATCGATTCGGAGAAGCTTGCGCCCACCGACGAGCAGCGCGAGGTGCTCAAGCACGGCACGCTCACCACCGGCTTCATCGGACTGGCCGAGACGTTGGTGGCGCTCACCGGCAAACATCACGGCGAGTCGAAGGCCGCGCAGAACCTGGGCTTGGAGATCGTGGGGCACATGCGCAACTACGTGGACCGCGTGTCTCGCGAGCGCGGCATGAACTACACGCTCATCGCCACGCCCGCCGAGGGCCTGTCCGGGCGCTTCGTGCGCATGGACCGCGCGCGCTACGGCTCCATCCCCGGTGTGACCGATCGCGACTACTACACGAACGGCTTCCATGTGCCGGTGTACTACGACATCAGCGCGTTCGAGAAGATCGAGATCGAGGCGCCCTATCATGCGCTCACGAACGGCGGGCACATCAGCTACGTCGAGCTGGACGGCGATCCCACCGAAAATCTCGAGGCGTTCGAGGCCGTCATTCGCCACATGAAGGAAAGCGGCATGGGTTACGGCTCGGTGAACCACCCGGTGGATCGCGACCCGGTGTGCGGCTACAACGGCATCATCGGCGACGTGTGTCCGAAGTGCGGGCGCACCGAGGAGGAGCACGGCGTGGCCTTCGAGCGCATCCGCCGCATCACCGGCTACCTCGTGGGCACCCTCGACCGCTTCAATGACGCCAAGCGCGCCGAAGAGGCCGACCGCGTGAAGCACTTCATCGCGTCGCCTGATCAGCCGATGCGATAACCGACGCTGCGGGCAGCCGTGGCGCCCCGATCTTGCGGCAAGGCTGAGGGCTTGCGCATCGAAGTGCGCTTCGTTCTCGTCCTCCCCGCGATCTCGGGCACCACGGCCGTCCTCGCTGCCTTACTACGCCGACCCATCCGATCATTATGCGCCCTCCGGGCGCATGCGAGGTGCCCATGACCGCTCCCACTGCCATTCGCCTGTACGGCACGGTTCCGGATTCCATCGTGGACGGGCCGGGGCTGCGTTATGCCGTGTTCGTGCAGGGCTGCTCGCACGGCTGCCCCGGCTGCCACAACCCCGAGAGCCAGCCGGCTGCGGGCGGCGTGGTGCGCTCCATCGACGAGGTGGTGGCCGACATCGCGGCGAACAAGCTGGCGCAGGGCGTCACGATATCGGGCGGCGAGCCGTTTGAGCAGGCCGCCGCGTGCGCGCAGCTGGCGCGCCGGTGCCGCGCGCTCGGCTTGAACGTGTGGACGTACTCGGGCTACCGCTACGAACAGCTGGAGGCCGGCGTGCCCGACGAGGCGGCCCGCGCGCTGCTCGACGCCACCGACGTGCTGGTGGACGGCCCCTTCGTCCAAGCGCTCCATTCCCACGACCTGCAATGGCGCGGCTCTCGTAACCAACGGTTGATTGACGTTCCCGCCACCCGCGCGCTCGGACGCGTGGTTTTGTGGGAAACTCGCGAATACTTCCCGGAAAAGCCACCCTCGTGGTGAGGTTCCGCGTCCGTGTTTGTCGGCGGTGCGGACGGCATGGTAGGATAACGTCATGGAACAGCTTTCGCGCATAATCGAAGGATTCGCCCGCAGCGACTGGATCGCCACGGCCATCACGGCGGTCGTCATACTCGCGGCGACGGCTGTGTGCGCGCGGATCGCGCGGCGCTTCATGCGCCGGCTTCTGCATTTCAACGAAGGGAAAGACCTTCCGTCAAGCTCCATCTTCGTGAACATCGTCCGCGGCGCCGTCTGGTTCCTCGGCATCTGCATCATGCTGTCCACGTGCTTCAACGTGAACGTGAGCGCCGCCATCACCGCGCTGGGCATCGGCGGCATCGCCGTCTCGCTGGGCTTTCAGGACACCATATCGAACCTGATCGGCGGGTTGCAGGTCTCGCTCATGCGCATCGTCAAACCGGGCGACAACATCGAGGTGGGCTCGTCGTCGGGCGTGGTGAAGGACGTCACGTGGCGGCACACCTCCATTCGCAACAGCGCGGGCGAAGAGGTGATCATACCCAACTCCATCATCAACAAAACCGCGCTCGTGCATCTGCCGCCCACCAATCAGGTGAAGCTGCCCATCGTGGTGGTCACCGACGGCGAGCGCCTTGACGAGGTGGCTGCCGCCATCGAGAGAGCCGCCGCCGAGGCGGCCTCCACCTGCGCGAAGCTGACGAAGCAGCCGGCGCTTACGTTCACGGGTATCGGAGACGCGGGCTTTCAGGCCTCGCTTGCATTCACGGTGGCCGACAGCCGCACGGGTTCCCGGGCGGGCGACGCGGTCCTGCGGGCCATCGCGCCGCTTACGCGGGCGGGCGGCGTCCCGCTTGCCGAGCGCGTGCTGGACGAGGCCGCGCATGAGGTGACCGAGCGCGAGAAGGGCGAAGGGGAGCAGCAGCACGACGTCGCGCGCTCCAAGCCCAAGGCGAAATCCGCATCCCGACGAGCGGGCGGGAGGTCGAACGTGCGCAACCGCGTTGCGCATGCGCTGCGCGCGATGAAGGGAGAGGGTCGGTGAGCGGCTTCGAGGCGCGTCTGACGCCGGGTCCTCTGCACCGGCTCGACGGCTTGTTGGCGGAGAGCGGCTGGGCGACGTCGCCGGTGCGCGCGTACGAGCGCGACCGTCTCAAGGTGCCGAAACGCTGGATCAGGGAATGGGATCGGTATCTGGTGCACGACGACGAATTCGTCGTCATCCTGTCGGTGGCCGACTTGGGTCATGTCGGGTTCGCGTCGGCGTCGGTGGTCGACTTCTCCCAAGCCGCGTCGCATACGGCGAGCGTGGTCGTGCCGTTTCCCCTCGGGCGCTTCGGGCTTCCCGCCTCTTCGGATGCGGGTGCGACCTCGTTCGAGAGCGGACGCACGTCGTTTCTGTTCGAGGTGGGCGACGGCTTTCGTCGCCTCAAGGTTCGCTTCACGAGCTTCGACGGCAACGACGATCTGGCCTTCGAGGCCGTGCTCGACGAGGAGCCTCGCGATTCGGCCGTGGTCAGCACCTTGACGGGGGAGGATTCCCTCGCGTTTCGCTACAGCCGAAAGACCTTCGCCATGCGGGTGCGGGGCAGTTTGAAAAAAGGGCTGCTTGTGCACGGGTTCTGCCCCGATAACTCGTTTGGGGCGCTGGACTGGGGTCGCGGCGCGTGGTCGCGCTGGGGCGATTGGCGCTGGGCCGCTGCCCAGGGGTGGCAGGAGGGCCGTCGCTTCGGATTGAGCTTGGGATGCGGTCCCGGCGGCGCGTCGGCGGTTTCCGAGAGCGCGGCGTTCGTCGACGGCGCGGCGCACAGGCTTTCCGGCGTCGATTTCGCCATTCCGGAGAGGACGGGGGGCGCGCGTGCGAGGCGGTTGTCCGACCGCTATCAGCTTATGCGGCCGTGGCGTTTGGGCGATGCCGAGGGGCGCCTCGACCTTGTGTTCACGCCGCTGCTCGATTGCGCCGGCCATGCGGGCTTCGATCCGCTCGGCGTCGACCGGTGCCAGGCGTTCGGGCGCTTCGACGGCTCGGTCGCGCTCGACGACGGCGAGCGCTTCTCGGTGGAGGCCCTTCTCGGCTTTGCCGAGGTTGCGCGCGCCGCGCGCTGACTGAGATCGGTATCTGCCGGCGTTTGCGGGAAAGGCGGGGCTGGCGGGTGGTGGCGGCTTTCCGAGTTTGGACGGCAAGAGCGCAGCAGGCCCCTCTTCTCCGTGCGCGCGAATCGGTTGTTTTTGGCCACGAAACCGCGCTCTGGCACGAAAACCCTTCTTTCGCGTTGCCGGTGCGGCGCTTCCGTCGGCAAAACGCCTGTTCAGCGTTTTCGGTGTCCCTCGCAGTCGTGCCGTCTCGTGCCAGAACGCGGTTTCGTGGCCAAAAACGAGGGCTTCGCGTGCATGCCGCACTCCTCGCAGACGCAAGGCGCGCGACGGCCCCGCATCCGCTTGCTCCTGCGGGGATGCGAAGGGGCGAGAACCCGCGACCTCGTGCGCGCCTCCGCGCGGGAAAGGGGCAGCCTCGGGCCTCCATAGCCCTGCTTCTCTTTTTGCGTGCGACGCCTCTCCGGTCTGCGCTCTCATGCGGCGCTTCCCGCCCGCCTTCCCGGAGGCGCTTCCCTTCCCGTTTTCCGGTGCGCGCATTGTAAACGGTTCGCAAGGCTCTCTGTAAGGGGACGGTAAAGCCTTGTCATGCTTCGGTCAGGCATGCGTGCCCGTCCGCACACCGCGCCCGTCGGCGCGTATGATCGTCCGCGCACAGGATGCAAGACGAACGAACGGGCGGACGGTCCCGCCCCTTTCGAAGGGAGATGCTCATGCAAGGTCAACTCATCAGCCGTCGCAGCTTCATCGGCGCCGCCGCGGGCGCGGCCATGGCGTTCGCCGGCCTCGGCCTGGTCGGCTGCGGCAGTAGCGGCAGCGGCAACAGCGGCGATGCCGCATCCGGCTCCGCGGGCGCTGCGCTCTCCGGCACGGTGACGGCGGTGGGCTCCACGGCGCTTCAGCCTCTGTGCGAGGCGGCGGCCGAGCAGTTCATGGCCGAGAATGCCGGCGTGCAGATCACGGTGCAGGGCGGCGGCTCGGGCCAGGGCATCACGCAGATCGCCCAGGGCGCCGTGCAGATCGGCAACTCCGACGTGTTCGCCGAGACGAAGCTCGAGAACGCCTCCGACCTCGACAAGATCAAGGACAACCGCGTGTGCGTCGTGGGCATGGGTCCCATTGTGAACAGCGACGTGACCATCGACGACATCTCGCTCGAGGACCTCAAGGGCATCTTCACCGGCAAGATCACCAACTGGAAAGAGGTGGGCGGCAACGACGAGGACATCGTCGTCATCAACCGCGCCTCCGGCTCCGGCACGCGCGCCACGTTCGAGGCTGCGGTGCTCGCCGGCGAGGAGGCTCCGTCTGACTTCACGCCGCAGGAGCAGGATTCCTCCGGCACCGTCACCAAGATGGTGTCCACCACCCCGGGTGCCATCTCCTACGTGGCGTTCTCCTACTATGATGACTCCTTCAAGGCGCTCAAGGTGGACGGCGTGGACCCCGCGCCCGAGAACGTGGAGGACAACTCCTGGACCATCTGGGCCTACGAGCACATGTACACCGTCGCCGAGCCCGACGAGGCCACGCAGGCGTTCATCGACTACATGATGAGCGACGAAGTGCAGTCCTCGCTCGTGGAAGCGCAGGGCTACATCCCCGTGTCCGGCATGAAGGTGGAGAAGGACGCGGACGGAAACGTCACCACCCTCTAGCAGCGAAAGGAGACGCGCAGCGATGGCGAAGCACGTGCCAAAGCGCCGCGTCGAGCTTGTCGGCAAGGGCGTCACGGGCGCATGCATCGCGCTCGTGGCGCTCCTCGTCGTGACGCTCGTCGCCATGGTCGCGCAGCGTGGCATTTCCACGTTCGCGGTCGACGGCATCAACCTCTTCGATTTCCTCACGGGCACCACGTGGAACCCGCACCAGGACGACGCGAACGGCATGCCCACCGTCGGGGCCTTGCCCATGATCGTCGGGTCGTTCTCGGTGACCATCCTCTCCACGCTGGTGGCCCTGCCCATCGCCGTCGGGTCGGCCATCTTCGTGGTGGAGGTGGCGCCCGGATTCGGCAGACGGGTGTTCCAGCCGCTCATCGAGCTTTTGGTGGGCATCCCGTCGGTCGTGTACGGCCTGATCGGCCTCACGGTCATCGTGGCGTGGACGCGCGATGTGGGCGGCATGCTCGGGCAGAACATCACCGGCTACGGCATCTTCTCAAGCTCCATCGTGCTGGCCGTGATGATTCTGCCCACAGTCACCTCGCTTTCCATCGACGCTCTGGCCGCCGTGCCCAACGAGTATCGCGAGGGTTCCTACGCGCTCGGCTGCACGCGCTGGCAGACGGTGTGGAACGTGGTGCTGCGAAGCGCCCTGCCCTCGCTCATGACCGCGGTCATCCTGGGGATGACGCGCGCCTTCGGCGAGGCGCTGGCGGTGCAGATGGTCATCGGCAACGCCGCCCAGATCCCCTCGTCGCTGTTCACGCCGGCGTCCACGCTCACGTCGGTGCTCACCATGGGCATGGGCAACGAGGCCATGGGGACGGTCTACAACGACGTGCTCTGGTCGCTCGCGCTTCTGCTGATGGCGATGTCGCTCGTGTTCATCCTCATCATCCACCTCATCGGGCGAAAGGGGGCGAGAAAGCATGGCTAAGGGAAGCGGCAACGCCGCGCCCGCGCCCGCCTCGGCATCCGCTGCGCGCGGGTTCGACATGGCGGCCCATGTGCGCCGCATCAACGCGCAGGACAAGGCGGCCACCGTCGTTCTGACGCTCATCGTGGGGTTCGTGCTGCTCATCTTGGCCGCCATCGTGGTGTACGTGCTGGCGTCGGGCGCGGGCAAGCTGTTCGACCTCGGCTTTCTGACGGGCAAGCCCCAGCAGTTCAAAGAGGGCGGCGGCATCGGCCCGCAGCTGTTCAACTCGTTCTACCTGCTCGTGCTGACGCTTCTCATCTCGGTGCCCATCTCGCTGGGCGCGGCGATCTTTTTGGCCGAGTACGCGCCGGACAACCGGGCCACCGCCATCGCGAAGACCCTCATCGAGACGTTGTCGTCTCTGCCGTCCATCGTGGTGGGCCTGTTCGGGTTTCTGTTCTTCGTGCTGTATCTGGGATGGGGCTTCTCCATCATCGCGGGCGCGGTGGCGCTCACCATGTTCAACGTGCCCATCCTCGTGCGCGTGATCCAGCAGGCGCTCGAGAACGTGCCGCGCACGCAGCGCGACGCGGCGCTGGCCATGGGCCTGACCCGGTGGGAGACGACCATCCACGTGCTTCTGCCCGTGGCCATGCCCGCCATCGTCACCGGCATCGTGCTGTCCGCGGGCCGCGTGTTCGGCGAGGCGGCGGCCCTCATCTTCACGGCAGGGCAGTCGGCGCCCATGCTCGACTTCACGAACTTCGACCTGTCGAGCCCCGCGTGTCCGTGGAACGTGTTCCGTCCGGCCGAGACGCTGGCCGTGCACATCTGGAAGATCAACAGCGAGGGCGTGGTGCCCGACCTCGAGGCCGTGTCCAACGGCACCGCCGCCGTGCTGCTCGTGTGCATCTTGGCCTTCAACCTGCTGGCCCGCTTGGTGGGCAAGCTTCTCGAAAGGAGGATGACGAGCGAATGATCGAGACACGCGACCTGACCGTCTCCTACGGCGGCGTCGAAGCCCTGCACGCCACCTCGCTCGAATTCCAGGCGGGCCAGGTGACCGCGCTCATCGGGCCTTCGGGCTGCGGCAAGTCCACCTTCCTGCGCTGTTTGAACCTCATGAACCGCGAGATCCCCGGATGCTGCGTGGGCGGGAGCATCCTCTACCACGGGCGCGACGTCAACACGGCGAAGGAGAACCTGTTCGAGCTGCGCAAATCCATCGGCATGGTGTTCCAGCAGCCCACGCCGTTTCGCAAGTCCATCCGCGAGAACATCCTGTTCGCGCCCAAGCGCCATGGCCTTGTGGCCGGCAGGGAGCAGGAGGACGCGCTCGTGGAGGAATCGCTGCGGGCGGGCGCTTTGTGGGATGAGGTGAAGGACAAGCTCGACAAGAGCGCGTGCGCCCTGTCCGGCGGCCAGCAGCAGCGCCTGTGCATCGCGCGCACGCTCGCCATGCGCCCTGACGTGGTGCTGTTCGACGAGCCGTGCTCGGCGCTCGACCCCATCTCCACCTACACCATCGAGGAAACGATCCGCGCGATCGCCGAGCGCGGCATCTGCGCGATCATCGTGACGCACAACATGGAGCAGGCCGCGCGCGTGTCCGACCGCACCGCGTTCTTCTACCTGGGCGACATGGTGGAGACGGGCGACACCAAGCAGATCTTCTCGGCGCCGCGCGACGCGCGCCTCGCCGACTACCTGACGGGGAGGTTCGGCTGATGATTTCGGTGGAGAACTTCAAACTGTGGTACGGCGACTTCCAAGCGCTCAAGGGCATCACGCTCGAGGTGCCGAAGAACCAGGTGACCGCGTTCATCGGCCCTTCGGGCTGCGGCAAGTCCACGCTTTTGCGCGCGATGAACCGCATGTGCGACTTCGTGGGGGGCGTGCGCCACGAGGGCTCGATCGCCATCGACGGGCGCGACGTGTTCGCCTCCGACCCGAACGAGCTGCGCGTGGCCGTGGGCATGGTGTTCCAGCACCCCAACCCGTTCCCCCTGAGCATCCGCGACAACATCCTGTACGGGCCGCGGCGCATGCGCCGCATCTCGAAGGCCGAGGGCGACGAGATCGTGGAGCGCAGCCTGCGCGACGCGGGCCTGTTCGACGAGGTGAAGGACAAGCTCGACCAAAGCGGGCTGGGGATATCCGGCGGCCAGCAGCAGCGTCTGTGCATCGCGCGCGCCCTGGCGGTGGATCCGCAGGTTCTGCTGATGGACGAGCCCACGAGCGCCCTCGACCCCATCTCCACGGGGCTGGTGGAGGAGCTCATGCTCTCCCTCGCGCGCGAGCGCACCGTGGTGGTGGTCACCCACAACATGCAGCAGGCGACGCGCGTGGCGGATCGCACCGCGTTCTTCTACCTGGGGGAACTGGTGGAAGAGGGCCCCACCAAGCGCCTGTTCTCCGACCCGCGCGAGCAGCGCACCCAAGAATACCTGACAGGGAGGTTTGGCTAATGCAATCTCGAAGCAAGTACATCAAGCAGCTCGACGACCTTGAGGCGCACGTCCAGCGGCTTGGCGACCACGTGGTGGCCGACATCCGCGCCGCAGGTCTGGCGCTTGCCGGAGACGAGGGTTCGGCCGAGGGCGTGCTGCAGGGGCGCAAGGCCGAGCGGCGGCTGCAGCACGCCATCGAGAGCGGTTGCTTGGACGCGCTGCTGCTTCAGCAGCCGCTTGTGGCGGGCGATCTGCGGTTCGTGTCCGGTGTGTTCCGCATCGTGTCCGACCTGTCGCACATCGGGTCGATGACGCGCGACATCGCGTTTCTATCTCAGAGCGTTCCCGGCGAGGTCGTCGCGCGGGTGGGCGGCAACCTCGCCGCCTCCTGCGAGAAGGCGGCCGACATGGTGGCCTTGGCGGTGGGCGCGTTCAAGGACGCCGACGAAGAGGCGGCGCGGCGCGTGTTCGCCCTGGACAACGAGGTGGACGAGCTGTACAAGCGCTCCCAGGACGTCATCGTCGAGATGATCCGCACGACCACGTCCGACCCCGAGCACCTGCCGGAGCTGCTCATGGTGGCCAAGTACTTCGAACGCATCGGCGACGACGCGCAGCGCATCGCCGGATGGGCGCTGTTCCGCGTGACCGGGCACCATGAGGTATACTACAAGGCGCACGACGGGGAAGGCGCGAGCGAAGCCTTCCCGAGCTGATGACGGAGGGATTCGGAGGTCGGACGCGCGTGGTCTACTACGTTGAGGACGACAACAACATTCGCGAGCTCGCCGTGTACGCGCTGTCGCGCGCGGGCATCGAGGTGGAGGGCGTCGCCGACGACGCGGAGTTCCGCGCGGCGTGCGCCCGCCGTCTTCCCGACGTGGTCATCCTCGACATCATGCTGCCCGGCGTGGACGGCTTGGATATGTTGCGGCGCATCAGGCAGACGCCGGGGATGTCCCGCGTGCCGGTGATGATGGTGACGGCGAAGAGCACCGAGCTTGACATCGTGACCGCGCTGGACAACGGGGCCGACGAGTACATGACCAAGCCCTACGGCATGATGGAGCTGGTCAGCCGCACGCGCGCGCTGTTGCGGCGCGCGCCGGAGTGGTCGGCGCGCCAGGTGGAGCGAGCGCTTGAGGTCGGGCCGCTCTCGGTGTCGCTCGACCGCCGCGAGGCGACGTGCGACGGCGCGCCACTCGATTTGACGGCGCGCGAGTTCGACCTGCTCGTACACTTCATGCAGAACCCCGACGTGGTGTTCACGCGCGAGACGCTTCTGCAGCACGTGTGGGGGTGGGACTTCGGCGGGGGCAGCAGGACGGTCGACACGCACGTGCTGACCCTGCGCCAGAAGCTGGGCGATCACGCCGGATTGCTGGAGACGGTGCGCGGCGTGGGCTACCGATTGCGGAAGGAGTAAGGGCGTGCGGGCGGCGAATGCGACGGCGAGGAGCGCCGCGGCGTTCGGGATCGTCCCGCCGCGCGGCCAGGCGCGTCTCGCGCGCGGCGGCGCCTCGCAGCGGCGGCCTGTCTTCCTGTTCGGCGAAACGAAGGAACCTTCATGATCTACTACGTTGAAGACGACACCAACATCCGCGACCTGACGGTGTACGCGCTGCGTCAGGCCGGGTTCGAGGCGCAGGGATTCCCGGCGGCAGAGGAGTTCTTCGCCGCGTGCAAGGAACGGCTGCCCGAGCTCGTGCTGCTCGACATCATGCTGCCCGAGGTGGACGGGCTCGAGATACTTCACGTCCTGCGTGACGATCCGGCGACGAAGCGCTTGCCGGTCATGATGCTCACGGCCAAAGGCACCGAGTTCGACACCGTGTGCGGCCTCGATGCCGGCGCCGACGACTACCTAGCCAAGCCCTTCGGCATGATGGAGCTGGTCAGCCGCGTGAACGCGCTTCTGCGCCGCGCGGGCGCGCCTGCCGCCGCACGCGACGAGCTTTCCTGCGGTTCGGTCGTGCTGACGGCGTCGGCCCACACGGTGAGCGTGGACGGCCAGCCCGTCGCGCTCACGCTCAAGGAGTTCGACCTTCTGCGCGCCCTCATGCAAAACGAGGGGCGCGTGCTCTCGCGCCGCCAACTGCTCGAGGACGTGTGGGGCGTCACCTACGTGGGCGAGACGCGCACGGTGGACGTGCACGTGCAGACGCTGCGCCAGAAACTTGCCGCCGCGTCCGATGGGGCCGATGCGCTCATCCAGACGGTGCGTGGCGTGGGTTACTGCGTCAAGAGCCCCGCCTGAGAGGGGGGCGTCTCGTGAGCCCCACCCATTTCAAGGTGAAGAGCCTCTCCGGCAAGATATTCACGAGCGTGCTCGCGTTCACGCTCGGCGTCATCGTGGCGTTTTCCGTGGCGATGACCACCATCTACTACCTGTCCTACGAGCGCGACGCCGAAGCCGAGCTGGCGGCCAGCGCCCAGGACGCGGCGCGCTACTTGAACGCTACGCCCTCGTCCGACAACGCACCCGCGCTCGAAGAGCAGTTCTCGGGCACGACGCGCTACACGCTCATCGCCGCCGACGGCACGGTGCTGTTCGACAGCGCCGCCGATGCGGGCACCCTTGGCAACCACGCCGATCGCCCTGAAGTGCAGGAAGCCGCCGTGTCCGGCGAAGCCGTCACCATGCGCCATTCCGACACGCTCGATACTGACACCTTGTACGCGGCCGTGAAGCTGGACGACGGTTCCATCGTGCGCCTGTCCGAGACGCGCCATTCGTTGCTGTCGTTTCTCGGCGACATGCTCGTGCCCGTGCTCGTGGCGCTCGTGGCGGCCGTGGCGCTCGTGTTCGTCCTTTCGAAGGCGCTCACGCGCCGCATCATGAGGCCCATCGACGCGCTCGACTTCGCCAACCCCCTCGACAACGAGATCTACGAGGAGATGGACCCGCTGCTCATCCGCATCGACGAGCAGCAGCGCCAGCTGAAGCAGCAAAACGCCGAGCTGGCCGAGGCCGAGAACATGCGGCGCGACTTCTCGAGCAACGTGAGCCACGAGATGAAGACACCCCTGCAGGTGATCAGCGGATACGCCGAGCTGATGAAAAACGACATGGTGCAGCCCGCCGACCGTCAGAAATTCGCCGCGCTCATCTACGACGAGGCCCAGGCCATGCGCTCGCTCATCAACGACGTGCTGACGCTCTCGAAGCTCGACGAAACCGCGTTCGAGAGCGAGGGGGCCGCGCCCGTCGACCTGTACGACGTGGCGCAGCGCGTGGCGGGCCGTCTGGCCAGCTTCGCGGATGGCCAGGGCGTCGGGGTGCGTATCGAGGGCGCTTCGGCGCGCATCGCCGGCAGCGAGACGCTTGCGGAGGAGATGCTGTACAACCTCATCGAGAACGGCATCCGCTACAATCACGAAGGCGGCAGCGTCGTCATGCGCGTGCGGGCCGACGCGGCGGCGGGGCGGGCGACGGTGACGGTGAGCGACACGGGCCCCGGCATCCCCGAGGAGCTGCACGACAAGGTGTTCGAGCGCTTCTTCCGCGTGGACAAAAGCCGTTCGAAGGAAACGGGCGGCACGGGCCTCGGGCTTGCCATCGTCAAGCACGCGGTGCTCCATCATCGCGGGACCATCGAGGTGAAGAGCGCCCTCGGCGAGGGAACCACCTTCGTGCTGCGCTTCCCGCTGGCCGACTGACGGGCGGCGGGGTGGCGAGCGGGGGGGGTGCTGCCGCGCCGACGGACTGGTTTTTCTCGTAAAAGTTGCTGCCGATGGGATGGGCGCTCAGGGTGCGCTTTCCTGCGTGCCCCGCAGCGTTTTTCCAGTTCGTTGGTTGATCGCGGTGATCGACGCGGTTCTGGGAGCGAAAAGCCTTGCAAACTCTTCGCTCCTGGCAGCAATCTGGTGAATTCTGCGTCAAACGGCCTCCGTCAGCGGCGAAACCACCATCGGCTCAGCGTCTTTCTCAGATGAGCGAAGCGGGTGCTTCGCTCTACGGCGCGACCGTCGAGAAGACGTCGGGGAAAAGGTTCGCCATGGGGATTGCGGGCCAAGCGAAGGACACGACTCTGAGTGGCAAGGAGTGGCAAAAGCGTGGGGAAAGGGTGTGGCGAAAGGGCGGGGATATCGTCGGAAAGTGACAAGAGGAAAGTGACAAGAGGACGGGGATGATGCCACATGCGGGGAGGCTCGCCTCGGGGTTGAGGCGGGCGCGACGGCGGGTCGGGCGAGCCGGACAGGGCGGTGTCCGCATGCGCGAAAAAGGCCCGAAAATGGCCACGGAACCGCGTTCTGGCACGGATCGGCCCCCTCGGGCGCGCGTCCGGAACTCGCGACCTGGCCTTTTGC
>ERZ826396.2084-NODE-2084-length-18253-cov-15.941752_pt1 | contig 18253 bp, 14 predicted proteins | sample MGYA00519926_ERZ826396 | MGnify/ENA primary metagenome ERZ826396 (study PRJEB31778, sample SAMEA3449230) | human gut metagenome | biome: human gut; feature: human-associated habitat; material: faeces | place: United Kingdom | collected 2010/2012 ... | reverse complement strand
GGCTAGTTGTAAGAAATGCAGCAAGAGATTTGCAGAGGTTGATACATTTGAGTGGATTTAGAGGAAAAATTGACAATAATATAAATTGATTTTTGGAAATAACCTAAGATTTAAAAGATTGGTAACGAGTTTTTCTAGAGAAAAAAGGTGGTTTTGAGGGGAAAAAAGGGGGTTTTTTGGAAAAAGGGTATGGAGGGGAGAAAAAAACAAAATGGTTAAAAATGACAAATGGAAAAGAAAAATCAAAAATAATACATAAAAAAGTAAGCAAAACATCATGTCACTTTTCATTACGTTGTGTTTGGGCGATGCGTGAAATACAACATGAATCTATATGAATCGTAAAAATAAATCAGTATAGGAGGAATTTTTATGATTCTGGAAAAAAAAGCAGTATTTAAAATCGAAGAAGTAGCAACTATTTTAGGAATTTCAAAAGAAGAAGTTACAGATTTAATCACAAATGGTGACATTGATGCAGTTGGAAGTCAAAAAAACCTAGTAAAATACTATGAATTAATGAAGTTTATGGGTTTAGATGAAACAGAATATAAAAATAGTCAAAATTCTCTTGACATTTCAGAGAATCAGCGTTCCAATCCCCATACATCTTCATGTGAAGTAAATGACCTTACAGAGGAGGAGTGGGACAAAATGAAAACTACTGTAAAAAAAGAACATACCCCTTATTTTAACAGACAGAAAGAAAAATGGTGTATTGCTCTTAGCCTTGGGAAAAACGAAGAGGGAAAGAGAATCAGAAAAATTATTACAGGAAAGACAGAGGAAGAAGTCTGGGCAGCATATAAAGAATATATCCGCCAGCAAGACGAAGTTGCACCAATCGCAGATGATACAAAATGTGCTAAGGATGGATTTGCACAGCAAATGGGATTGCAAACTTATCATCATTTGCAAGAGGTTACTTTTAGAGAACATTATAAAAAATTTCTGGCAAGCTTAGAATCATCTATATCCAATGATACTTATACGAGCTACATTGAATTGTCTACCCATATTTTAGAAGCTATGGGTGATTTGAAGATGTATGAATTGAATCAACAGATATTGGTAAACTTTTTTAGAGATATGGTAACAAAACAATACAGTGCAGGGAAAAGCACAATTCCTAATACATATTATAGTCAATCAACTTTATCAAAGCTTTATGATTTGTTAAAGCGTTTTATCACTGGATGTTCAGACCAAACGAGCCTGCTTTATATCGGTATGACGAATTATATGTTAAGTGTTCGTAAACCAAAGTCAAATGCACTGCCCAAAGAGGAAATCAAAGCATTTACCGATGAAGAGATCGCAACAATTTTTTCAGCAGTGAAAGAGGATGCTCTTATTTATTGCTGGATCAGAATTTTAGCAGAAACAGGAGCGCGTCCCAGTGAAGCATTGGCACTGCAATGGAAAGATATTGATTTTGAAGAGGGATCTATTAGCATCAATAAAGCTTTAAGCAAAACAAGAACACACAACATTGAGGAAGAAACAAGAACGACACCATATGCAATTATTAAAACATTAAAAAATGATGGTGCATCAAGAAATCATTGCAGAAAAATACCAATTAGTAAAGGTTTAGTTGACTTGTTAAAGCAATGGCAGCAACATACAAATTATAATAAAAAAATGAGAGAAGGCAGAGTAGAGCATCAAACAACACAGCAGGTGTTTACCAGTCCGTCAGGGGGTTTATGGAAATATAAAGACTATAATCAAAAATACAAACGGTTATTAAAAAAGGCTGGATTATCTTTAGAAGGTTTCAATCCGTATCGTTTCAGACATACATTTTGCACATATTTGGTAGAAAATGATGTTCATGTAAAATATATTCAGATGTTGATGGGAGATTCTACATTGGAAACAGTTATGAATACATATGCAAATGTTGAAAAAGAAAAGGCGTATCAACAGGGTTTTATTACTTCTAAACGTATTCAGAATATTGCAGAAGCGCAGGCATAAAACAAATTAGACAAAAAACTGTTATATTTGGGTGCATACACAAACTTGCATCGTGTATGCACCCAATAAAATTAACCTACACATAGAAAAGAAGTAGTATTTTATAATAGTGTTAAGGAAAGAATGAAGGCAAACGAAAGGCAGCCAAGGGCAAACAGAAACGATGATATTAGAGCAGTGAAAGGGTGAAGAGTATGCAGTATTTTGTGGATATATCAAAATGTTGTAAGTTGGTAAGGAGTGTTGTCAATATACAGTTATTGGTATATATATTTTTTTATATATTACACGAGGAGTTGCCTCTTAATCAGTGGGTCCAGGGTTCGAGTCCCTGAGGGCGCATCATTCATAAAAGGCAGCGTTTTTCGACTTCGGGTCGGGGGGCGCTGTTTTTTTGCTTACCTGTAAGCCATGCGGCTGGTAAGAAAACAGGGCTGGGAGTGCTTGCATTTCCAGCCCTGTTTTGTTGGCAGCCATAGGGTGTCAGCCTACAACCGAAGTACTCGAAGAGTGCTGAGGTTGTGCATGGCTTACAGGTAAGAGACGTAAGAGAAGGGGGCGTCAGCCAAACGGGAAAGCCCTTAAAAAGAGCCGAGGTTGTGCAAGGCTTACAGGTAAAAGGTGTCAGAGAAGTGAGCGTCAGCCCACAACCGAAGTACTCGAAGAGTGCTGAGGTTGTACATGGGTTACAGGTAAGACACGCGAGAGAAGGAGGGAGAATATTTATATTCTCCCGCGGCTTTTTTCATGAGATGCATAGGGCGTCAGCCCACAACCGAGGCATTTTTAATGCCGAGGTTGTGCAAGGCTTACAGGTAAGAGACGTAAGAGAAGGGGGTGTCAGCCAAACGGGAAAGCCCTTAAAAAGAGCCGAGATTGTACATGGCTTACAGGTAAAATGCGTGAGAGAAGGAGGGCGACAGCCGCACAGGAAAGCACCTGAAAAGTACCGAGGTTGCCCATGGTGTTTCCCCCTTTCCCATTCCTTTCATATTTTCCCCCGTCCCGCCATAAACTGATACAGAGAAATTTTTTCGGGAAGAAGGATTGGGGGAAGGATTTTATGGAGGATACATACGGGAAAATCTTGTGGGAGGGCTACGGTCTGAAGTATTACGGCGGTACCCGTACCCGCACGGGGCTTATCTGTAAAACAGATGTGGGACTGAGAGAACTGAAGAAGGCACGGAGCCGCCGGGAAGACCTGCTTTTTGCCCATGAGGTGAAAACCTGCCTCTACCGCAACGGCTTTTCTGCCCTTTCTCTTTTTTATACAGCACAGGACGGACAGCCTTTTTTTGCTTGGGACGGCAATCTTTATCTGCTGGAAAACCCCATGCCTACCAAGGGTCTGGAGGAGGACAGTGCAGATGATTTTGTGGCTGGGGCAGCCCTCATGGGACAGATGCATCGGGCTGCGGCAGGCTTTCCATCTCAGGAAGGGCAGGAGGAACGTCCGGCTTTGTGGCAGCGGCGGTATCGGGAATTTGTAAAAATCCGCAGACACATGGAACGGCAGGGGAAGTATTCCCCCTTGGATTTGCTGGTCATGCGCCATTACAGCACCTTTGCGCCCCGGGCACAGGAAGCTCTGAAGACCTTGGAAGATGGCGGCTATGGTGGCATTGCCCATGGGCAGAAGCAGGCAGGCACTTTTTGCCACAACCAGTTCAAAGGCAGCAATCTGTGCCGAAAAGAGGACGGCAGTCTGTGGGTCGGCGGTTTTGAACAGTGCACCGGAGATATTTTTGCCGTGGATTTGGCGGCGTATCTAAGACGGTTTTGGCGGAAAGTGCCCGAGGAACGGGAAAAACTGGAAGAAGTGCTGGCGGCTTACGAAGGGGAGCGGTCCATGGCAGAGGCGGAACGGAAGCTTTTGGTGCCTTTGACAGCCTTTCCGGAAAAATTTCTGCGTCTGGTACACGAGTCCTATAACCGCCGGAGAGTCTGTGTTTCTCCCGCCATGGAGGAGCGTCTGGCAGATGCGGCGGCGGAAGAAAGCCACATGGGCGACCTTTCTCAGGCATTGGAAAGGCTTTTTTGAAAAATATTGGAAAAAGGGCGTGAAGCAAGCCGTTTTCAGGAGAAAATATGTCTGAAAATCAGAAAATCAGAAAAATTTCAGCCTGCTTTCTTTTCTTATGAAGAAACCCCTAGCTTTGCGCCCTGAATTTCTCTTGCAACTTCGGGAAGAAACGTATAAAATGAGACTAAGACAGTCTGCAAATCATTCCCCGAAGGAGGAGAAACGGTATGAAGGACTATCATTTTGAAAATGACAATAAAGAATTCGACACCACCATACGGTTGGATCATATAAACGAAAAAGTAAAAGAACTGGAACAGAATCAGACAGACGAGGATGACTTGGGGGACAAGGACGAGTTCCTCAACGCCTTTGAATCAGAAAAATTTGAAGATCCTCTGCCCATACAGCCGGCGGAGGAGCCTGTGACATTCGTCACAAGAGAACCCAGAAAACAGCCTGTCTATGACGGAGGACAGCCGCCTATGCCGCCCAAAGACGAGGACGATGAGGAGGACGAGCCTTTCTGGAACAAAAAGACCATTGGGCTGATCACCATTGCTGCCCTTGTGGTGCTGGGCATCTGCTTTGGCATCGTGAAAATGGTGTTTTTCTCCAATCCGCTGGATAAGGCAACAGAAGCTGCACCCATGCTGGTGACAGAAGTGCTGGATGAGGAAGAACTGCTGGTCTATGACATCAACGCGGCAAAGCAGAAAACCGTGAACCTGACGCCGGAAACGGTGGTCTATAACGAAGACGAGGTACAGATACAGCCGGACGTTATACAAATGGGCGATCTGCTTATGATACAGATGGATCAGGACGGCGAATTTGCCGTGACCATTTCTTATGACGACAGCATCAAGAAAGAAGAAATCACCGGGCTGAAAGCCGATACTTCCGCCAAGGAACTTGTGGGGGAAGACCGCTCTTTTGCCTATGACAAAAAGACCATTTTCTACTACGACGAGGAGGAAATCCGCCCCGAGGACATCGAAAGCTGTGACGTGCTGGAAATCAGCGGCATCGGCGATGTGGTATGGTCTGTAAAAGTATTGGAATATCACGGGTATATCACCGTGGAAAATGCCCAGAACATCAAAAACGGCACCTTTACATTGGATGAGGAAGAACCTGTGCCCCTCAGCGATGTGGAAAAAATCGCTGTGAAAGAAGGCACCCATTCCATCACCATCAAAGGGGATAATATCGAAAGCCGCACAGACAGCGTTCTGGTGCAGGCAGGAGAAACGACGGTTTACGACCTGTCCAAAGCCCAGCAGAAAATGGGCGTACTGGCAGTCAATGCCAATGTTTCTGATTATAAGCTTTACATCAACGGCGCGCTGGTAGACAGCAGTCAGCCTTCCGTACTGCCCTTTGGGGAATACGATGTGGTAATCCTGAAAAATGGCTATAAAGAATGGAGTCAGACTGTGACACTGAATCAGGATGCCGTCAGCGTGAATGCCCAGCTGGAGACAGAAGAACAGCTGGCAACGGTGGTCATCAACTGCAACGAAGCAGACGCCAATGTGTTCATCAACGGTGAGGAAAGAGGCACTGCGCCTTTGCAGGTGACACTGCCTTATGGCACATATGAAGTGGAAGTGTTCAAAGACGGCTTCACTTCTTATCACCAGACTGTCCAGATTCAGAGCAGTGTGGTGCACATTTCCGCAACATTAGGTTAAACCCTCTTTTTTGCGGCAGACCATGCCGAAAACTGCCGCAGCAGGAGAGGATACAGCATAGACAAACAAAGACAAAGAACAAAGGGAGGAATCAAATTGGATCACATGGAAAGATACCATCAGTGGCTGGCAGACCCCGCCATTGACGAAGCAACAAAAGAAGATTTGCGGAAAATTGCCGCAGACGAAAAGGAAATCAAAGAACGTTTTTACAAAGACCTGGAATTTGGTACAGGCGGTCTGCGCGGAATCATTGGGGCAGGCAGCAACCGTTTGAACCGTTACACCGTAGGTCGTGCCACACAGGGTCTGGCAAACTACATCCTCAAAGAAGGCACACAGGACAAAGGCGTAGCCATCGCGTATGACTCCCGTCATATGTCCCCCGAATTTGCCCAGATCGCTGGTCTGGTACTGGCAGGCAATGGCATCCGTGCTTATGTATACCCTTCTCTGCGTCCCACACCCATGCTGAGCTTTGCCGTACGGGAACTGGGCTGCACAGCTGGTATCGTTATCACAGCCAGCCATAACCCCCCCGAATACAACGGGTACAAAGTTTACTGGGCAGACGGCGCACAGGTTGTTGCACCCAGAGATAAAGATATCATCGCAGAAGTAAACGCTGTGGCAAGCTTCGGCGAAATCAAAGAAATGGCAATGGACGAAGCACAGGCAAAAGGTCTGTTCCAGTATATTTCCGAAGATGTGGACAATGCTTTTGACGCAAACGTGCTGGCACAGCGTCAGGCACCTGAAATCATCGAAGAAATGGCAGACGACCTGAAAATCGTTTACACACCTATTCACGGCTCCGGTAACCTGCCCGTCCGCAGAGCACTGGAAAAAGCAGGCTTCCATCAGGTATATGTGGTAAAAGAACAGGAACTGCCCGACTCCGATTTCACAACGGTTGGCTATCCCAACCCCGAAGACCCGAAGGTATTCGTGCTGGCACAGAAACTGGCAGAAGAAAAAGGTGCGGACATCATCGTGGGCACTGACCCTGACTGTGACCGTGTAGGCGCAATGGTACGCAATGATAAAGGCGAATATGTGGTGCTCACAGGCAATATGACCGGCGCACTGCTGACAGAATACATCCTGTCCCAGAAGAAAGCAAAAGGCACACTGCCCGCAAACGGCGCAGTTATCAAAACCATCGTAAGTACAGAAATGATTCGTCCCATGTGCGAAGCATACGGCGTGGAACTGATGGACGTGCTGACAGGCTTCAAATTCATCGGTGAAAAGATCAAAGGCTTTGAAGAAACCGGCAGCTATTCTTATATCTTCGGTTTTGAAGAAAGCTACGGCTGTCTGGCAGGCACATATGCCAGAGATAAAGACGCCGTTGTGGCAACACTGCTCATCTGCGAAATGGCAGCTTACTACAAGAAACAGGGCATGACACTGTATGATGGCTTGATGGCACTGTATGAAAAATACGGCTACTTCCGTGAAGGTGTAAAATCCCTGACCATGAAAGGTCTGGACGGCGTAGAAAAAATCCAGAAAATCATGGCTTCCTTCCGTGCAGAAACTCCCGAGGCATTCGCAGGTGTTGCTGTGGAATGGGCAAAAGACTATAAGACACAGGTATTCAAAAACCTGAAAACAGGGGAAGAAACCACAAGCCCTCTGCCTGTTTCCGACGTTGTTTACTACACACTGGCAGACGGTTCTTGGATTTGTGTACGTCCTTCCGGCACAGAACCCAAACTGAAATTCTATATCGGCGTAAAAGGCGATTCCCTGGCAGACGCACAGGCGAAGATCGATGCTCTGGAAGCAGATATTGACGCAAAAGTAGCGGCAGTATAATTTAAAAATGAAAACAGGCTCTAAAAGCAACTTCCCCTTAAGAAAACATTGATTTTCCTTTTCCTTGTTTTTTTAAGGGGAATTGCAACGGCTGTCTTCATAAGAAAACATAACAAATAAAATCTTCATAAAATAAGAAAGTCAAAATCCTTTGTAATCATAAGGATTTTGGCTTTCTTTGTTTTCTTATGAAGATGCCCCTAAAAGAGCCTGTTTTTTTGTAGGAGGGAGAAGCGATGACTGATTTTGTGAATCTCACAGCGGACAATCTGGAAATAGAGCATCTTTGCTGCATCATCCGCACCAAAACAAAGCATCCCGGCGTGGAAGCGAAACGAAAATGGCTGGCAGAACGGCTGAAAGAGGGGTATGTCTTTCGGAAACTGGATGTGAAAGGAACGGTCTTTATAGAATATGCCCCTTTGGAGAAAGCGTGGGTGCCTGTGGAAGGGGAGAATTATCTGTATCTCTATTGCCTGTGGGTGCTGGGAGAATATCGCGGCAAAGGCTATGCCAAAGAACTGCTGGAATATGCCATCAACGACGCCAAGGCAAAAGGAAAATCCGGCATTTGCATGTTAGGGGCAAAGAAGCAGAAAGCTTGGCTTTCCGACCAAGATTTTGCCAAGAAGTATGGCTTTGTGCCTGTGGATACCACAGAAAGCGGCTATGAACTGCTGGCGCTTTCCTTTGACGGTACCTATCCCCATTTTGGGGCGCAGGCAAAGGCGGAGAAAATGGAAAGTCAGGATTTGACCATCTATTATGACATGCAGTGTCCTTTTGTCTGTCAGACCGTGGAGAAACTGCGGGAATATTGCGATGAAAACCAGATTCAAGCAGACTTTGTGGAAGTGGATACTTTGGAAAAGGCAAAGCATCTGCCTTGTGTGTTCCAGAACTGGGCAGTGTTTTACAAAGGAAAATTTCAGACGGTGAATCTGCTGGATGTGAAGGCATTGCAGAAGCTATTGAAATAAAAAAAGCATTTCCTTAGGGAAATGCTTTTTTTATGGACTGATGCGGTAATGCCCCACAATATCATGGCGTTTTTCCAGAATATCCTGCTCATAAGCGGACTGAAAAGGGTCGTTATGGTGGATGACATAGGGAATCCCCTTGTCATTGCGCTGGTCGGACACCATGCCGATGTGGTTGGAAAATATGACAATGTCGCCGCCCTGCCATTGGTCGATTTGGGAAATGTCCGTTGTCAGAGGGATGGCGGTGTGGGAAAAGTATACGTTCAAGTTGCGGACACGGCGGAAGTCAATGTTAGGGTCGGGTTCCTCAATGTCATATTCCTCTGGATGGGCAGCAATGTCCTCCGCCACCAGTTCTTTCAGGTCATAGCCTGCGGATAACATGGCGTTGGCAATGACGTCGGTGCAGACACCATAGCCGTCGTCGGGATAGCCCGTTTCGTAATACTTGCTTTTGTAGCGGGGCTGGGTGGCAATGTAGGTCCGTGCCCCCTGCAAAAGGTCTGTCTGGTCGTCTATACCGTCTCCGTCTTTGTCCGTCTGGCTGTGAAAATCGGGAATCTGAAAATCCGCGTTTGTTTTGGCGTTGACGGGGTCACTGCTGGTGCCGAGGAAGTAAAAACGGCAGAAGAAAAGGACGCAAGCCAAAACCGCCGCCAGTACCAGCAGGAAGATGGTTCTTTTTTTCATGGTATCCCTCCTGAATGCAAAAACTGCCCGGGGTGTGAGCTGTTTTGGTTCCCCGAGCAGTTATTTGATAAAAGCTAAAGAGTTGTAAAACTTGTAAAACCTTAATGACAAAACAGTTACATCTGGAATCCGCAGTCGGAATTTATTTCCGACGAGGACAAACAGAGAGTTTCAAGGCATTTATGCCGATGGAGACTCTGCACCCCAAAAAGAAATGGGGACGCCGAAGGCGGCTTTGCGAAGCAAAGTGCTTGACCCCTGCACCCCAAAAAGAAATGGGGACGCCGAAGGCGGCTTTGCGAAGCAAAGTGCTTGACCCAACTGTTTTACATCTGCCATTTCGTCAAAAGCTTGAATGAAATGAGCTTTTGACGACAGTTTTACCGATATGCTTTCTTATAAATTGCCAGACAGTCTTCAAAAGGCATGTCCGCAGGGTCTACTTTGAACAGACCGCCCATGGTGTCATAAGCCATTTTGGTATACATTTCCAGATCTTCTTCTTTGATGCCGTAATCGGACATTTTCAGGTCGTCCACATGGCAGGCAACTTTCAGATCGTGGAGGGCGTCTACGAAATCCATAGGTTTTGTTGCGTCTGTTTTGCCCAATGCTTTTGCCATGGCAATCATGCGGTCATCAATAACACCACGTTCCGCCCAGTAGGTGTAGTATGCTTCACAAAGCATGATCAGACCAGCGCCATGTTCCAGTTTGGGATTTTTGCCGCTGAGAGGATGTTCCATGGCGTGTTCGGAAGTACATCCGCCGATGCTTTCGCTCATGCCGGAAAGGGTGTTTGCCAGTGCCACATCTTCTCTTGCTTCCTTGTCGCTGCCGTTATTCACTGCTTTGGCAAGGCTCTTGCCGATCAGCTCAATGGCTTTGAGAGCATAAAGGTCGTTGATGGGGTTGGTGTAGCGGTTGATGTAACCTTCGGTGCTGTGGAACAGAGCGTCAAATCCCTGATAAGCTGTCAGTTTTTCCGGTACGCTCATCATCAGGTCAGGGTCAACGATGGACAGTACGGGGAATGTGCCGTCATAACCGAAACCGATTTTTTCGCCTTCGGGATTGGTGATAACAGCCCAAGGGTCTGCTTCTGTGCCGGTGCCTGCTGTGGTGGTGATGGCAACGATGGGCAGAGGGGTTACGGGAACAGCTTTGCCGCCGCCGGTGCCGCCGGAAACATAGTCCCAGAAAGTGCCTTCGTTTGTTGCCATAACGGCAATGGCTTTTGCGGAGTCGATGATGGAGCCGCCGCCCAGACCAATGACGAAGTCACAGCCTTCTGCTTTTGCCAGGGCTGCGCCTTCCATAACATGGTGTTCTGTGGGGTTGGGCTGGATTTTGTCGAAAACCACATGAGCCACACCTGCCTTGTCCAGCTGTTCTTCCAGACGTGCCAGATAGCCATATTTCCGTACGGAAGTACCGCAGGAAATGACGATGAGGGCTTTTTTGCCGGGCAGGTTCTGTTTATGGAGTCTGTCCAGCTGACCGCTGCCGAACAGCACGCGGGAAGGGATATAATATTGAAATTTCATAAGTAGTTGCCTCCTTTCAGATATGACAAAAGTATACCACAGGCGGACAAAAAAGGAAATCCGTGGAAGGGCTTTTTCTCAAAAAATCGTACAAAATCCGCCTGTTTTGGTATACTGAAAAAAAGTGTAACCTTTTGGCGGCAAAATCGTTTACTAAGTAAAAGGGCAGGAAAGGAGGGGGCTATGGAATCTGACGTATTGCGGGAATTGTACGAAAAATATCACCAGAAAGCGTATCTGTATGTCCTCTCTTTGTGCCGGGACAGGGAAACGGCAGAGGACATCGTCAGCGAGGGCTTTGAGAAGGCTTTTCTCACGGTGGAAGGCTGTCCGGAAGGGTTTTTTTGGTGGCTTTTAAGGGTGTGCAGGAATCTTTGGCTGGATACGCTGCGGAAACAGAAGCGGCAGGGGGGAGAAATGCCCGAGGAAATCCCTGTGCCCGAGGATGCCCTTTCCGGTGTGCTGCAAAAAGAGGAAAACCGGCGGCTTTATACGGCTATGAATCGCCTTTCTCCGGCAGACCGGGAACTCTTGATCTGGCATTATTTCGGGGGACTGTCCATCAGGCAGATGGCAGGGCTCAGGGGAATTTCAGAAACGGCTGTGAAAACGGCACTGTTCCGCGCCAGAGCCAGACTGAAACAGAAATTAGGAGGTGAAAAGCCATGACATTTCGGGAACTTTTGGAGAAATACAAAAACCAGACCGCAACGCCGGAAGAGAGAAAACAGGTGGAGGCGGAACTGGAAAAATACAATGCCCTGACGGAATATCTGCTGGAACAGGATGTGGACATGGAAGGGGAAGATTTGGCTGGGCAGCAGGAGGAACTGCAAAAAATCGACCGCTCCATGAAAAAACGGGGACGGCGGATCATTGCCATTGCGGTGGTTATTGCCTGCGTGGTTATGGGGGCGCTGACGGCCTTCCAGCCTGCCATCAGTAAGGTTATTTGGTATGACCCCACGGAACGGGATTTTCAGCAGTATTCTTATGATATCAGTTGTCATCTGGCAGTTTTGGCAGAATTGACCATGCCGGAAGTGCAGATGGAGTCTGTCATGATTACAGAGAAAGGATGGGGACAATATGACTTGCAGGTACAGCAGCGAGAATGGTCTTCAGGGGAATACCTCTGGGAGGATGGCACTGTTACCCGGGGGAAAATCCAGCTGAAATCTAATGTGTATCAATATAGTGTTATCAATGCGTTTTCTCGAGGAACAGCAGAGTTTGGAAACAGTGTGATGACTGAGAGTGCCAAGGCGAAGGCAGCGTTGGCGGATTTGCCGGAATATTTGAAAATGGAAGCCTATGTTTCTTTGGGGAAAGATTGGACCATGGAAGAGCTGGAAAACTTTGCGGCACAGCAGGATGGATATCTGGGCTGGGTCGGTGTACGGACTTCTCCTGAGGATCAGCAGTTTTTGCCTTTGATGGGATTTGATGCCGATAGCAGTGGATATATTTGGGATCATGTGGATGAAGCCTATCCTTTTTATGAATTGTCTATGCATGAGGATGTGCCGTTGGCGGAAGCTTGGGAGAAGCATTTCCTTGCTTTGCTCCAGTACAGCATCAACCATGGGGATTTTTACGCAAGACTGAATCAGTCTAACGATCACGGCAGCACTTGTCAGATGGTGCAGGAATATGTGACGGAAAACGGTGTAAAAACTTATGGATTCCTGTATTACGGCACGCCGGCGGAAATGCGTAAGCTGCTGGAAAATGAAGATGTGGAAGGAATTTATGTGACGGACTACCAGCTGCGGGTACCGGGACTGTAAGGAAAAGAAATCTTGCGGAATGGGTAAAATCGTGATAAAATAACCATAAGAAAAAGGATTGCCGCTTTTCCTGAGGCGGTCTGTCCTGAAAATAGGTTTGTGACCGTCTAACTTGCAGGTTAGGCGGTCAGTTTTTTATCGGTCCCGAAATAGGGCGACAATGGCTACGATGAGCAATCCGATTTGAATCAAGTCGGAATATGTAACATACATAGCATCACCCCCTTTGACAGAGAGTGACAAACCGCCAAGCAGCAATCCATAGGGATATTTTAGCAAAAAATGCTGTATTCTACAAGAAAACGAAACAAATAAAAAAGAAAGCCATTCGGCTTTCTTTTTTTCTAAATCTCATGTTTTCCGAGGAAGCAGCCCCTGCGACAATCCATAGGGGGTATTTTAGCAAAAAATGCTATAATCTACAAGAAAATAAACCAAATAAAAAGCTGAAATCTTTGCACTACAAGGATTTCAGCTTTTTTGTTTTTACAGGATTTTGTCAGATATGTTTTTTTCTTAAAGGTAATCTGCTTTTAGAAACATACCTTTTTCATATTCTGAATCTTTTAAAAAATCAAATCACACATTGAAGCGGAACAGAACCACGTCGCCGTCTTTGACAACATATTCTTTGCCTTCGGAGCGAACCAGACCCTGTTCTTTTGCGGCATTGTAAGAGCCCAGACGCATCAGGTCGTCATAAGCCACAACTTCCGCGCGGATGAAGCCGCGTTCGAAGTCACTATGGATTTTACCAGCAGCCTGAGGTGCTTTGGTGCCTTTTGTGATGGTCCATGCACGGCTTTCCTGCGGACCTGCTGTCAGGTAGCTGATGAGCCCCAGCAGTTTGTAGCTGGCTGCAATCAGACGATCCAGACCGCTGCCGTCTACGCCCAGATCTGCCAGAAATTCTTTTTTGTCTGCTTCGTCCAGATCAGAGATTTCTTCTTCGATTTTTGCGCATAATACGAATACTTCGCTGCCTTCTTTGGCTGCGTATTCTCTTACACGCTGTACAAATTCATTGCTTGCGCCGTCGTCAGCCAGATCGTCTTCGGCTACGTTTGCAGCGTACAGCACAGGTTTTGCAGTCAGCAGTGTCAGGCTGTCCACGAAAGCTTTTTCTTCCGGTGTGTCAAATTCTACCGCGCGAGCGGAAATGCCCTGTTCCAGTGCATCTTTTAATTTCTGGAGCACATCCACTTCTTTCTGGAGGGACTTGTCCGCTTTTGCCATTTTGCCTGTTTTTGCAATACGGCGTTCCAGGATTTCCAAATCGGAGAATACCAGTTCCAGATTGATGGTTTCGATGTCACGGATGGGGTCGATGGAGCCGTCCACATGTACCACGTTGGTATCTTCGAAGCAGCGTACCACGTGTACGATAGCGTCTACTTCACGGATGTGGGACAGGAATTTGTTGCCCAGACCTTCGCCTTTGCTGGCGCCGCGCACCAGACCAGCAATGTCAACGAATTCGATGACAGCAGGTGTGGTCTTTGCGGAGTTATACATTTCTGTCAGTTTTGTCAGTCTTTCGTCAGGCACAGTTACGATGCCCACGTTGGGGTCGATGGTACAGAAGGGATAGTTTGCTGCTTCTGCTTTCCCCAGAGTCATAGAGTTGAATAAGGTGCTTTTGCCCACGTTGGGCAGACCTACGATACCCAGTTTCATTTCATTTCTTCCTTTCCAAACGGTTTGCGTGTTCACTGTTAAACATTATAGCCAAAAGCGGTGAAAATGGCAAGGAATACCTTGCTTTGGGCGGAAAAAAGCCCTTTTGACAGGGTCAAAAGGGCATGGGGTTCATTTTTTTCTGCCTTTGAACAGGATCATCAGAAACAGCAGAGCGCCAAGGGCTGCTGTGAGGATGGCATATCCTCTGGCTTCTTCTCTGGTTACATACATGCCTTCTGCCGGTGTTTCTTCCAGCTGACGCATGGCTACACGGTAATGTCTTCTGTGTTCTCTTTCCATAAAAATCCCTCCTTGCGGATGTATCGGCTTTTTTCTTTATTGTAGCACAAAAGTGCGGTGGTATACAGTTTTTTTGCGGAAAAAACAGCTGGATTTTCCATGGAGCGAAAGCAGTTTTCTGGGGTATGTTAAAAGAGAAATGGGGGTGGAAATTTGAAAAAATATGTTGTTTTTCCGCTCTGTTTCCTCCTTTGCGGCTGTGCAGGGCAGCAGACAGCCACCAGTCTGGCGGCAGTGACGGAAAATCCCAAAGAACGTGCCCAGCAGATACAAAAAGCCCTGATGGAAGTTCCCGGTGTCACCGACAGTGCCGTGGTGGTAGCAGGGCATACAGCCATCATTGGTCTGCGAACGAAGGAGACTGGAACGGCTTTGGGGCGGCTCATACAGGAGGCAGAAACAGCGGCCAGAGGCGCTGACAAGCATTTGCAGATGGTTTCTGTGACGGCAAATGAAGCCATTGTAGAGCGCATGGAGCAGACAGCTCAGGAAGGGGCATAGGAAAAGGGGGAACTTCCAGCCCCCTTTTTAGGGTGTCGAAAAAGTCGACACCCTTCGTCAAAATCAGGATTTTGACGAGGTTACTGTAGGTATAAACAGCACATTCCATCGGCATAAAAATGCTTTGGAACGTGCTGTTTTCCTCGTCGGAAGTCAATTCCGACTGCGGATTGCATTTGGGACACGCTTCGTTTCCCAAGCCCTTCCGTGGTTCTACAAAAGTGTAAAATCTGGTTTTTTGCCAGTCTGAAGGGGGAACTTTCCGTCCCCTTTTTTCGTATGATACAAGAGAGCTTTTCCAGAAATTGCAAAGAAATCTTAAAGAAGCGGGTCTATGCAATCATCGGAAAATATGGTAAACTAAACCATAAGATACCATTGGAGTACCATAATTTTGACAAAATATACAATCCCAAAGGAGGTACATACAACATGAAACGCAAAATGGCAATGGCGCTGGCTGCTGTTCTGGTGGCAGGCAGTCTGCCCGTGACAGCATCCGCTGCCACATTTACCGATATCAACGAAGTGTCCTGGGCATCTTCCACCATCCAGGCTGTATCCGACAAAGGTCTGATCAACGGCTATGAGGACGGCACTTTCCGTGCGAAAAACAACGTCACTTACAGCGAAGCTATGGTGATGATTTATAACCTGATGGACAAAACAGGCAATCTGAAAGCAAGTGCTACCAATACTTTGTCTATCTATCAGTCTGTGCTGAACACTTACAAGATTCCTACATGGAGCCAGTCCACAGTGGCTTATGGTCTGTCTGCGCAGATTTTGATGGCAGCTGATCTGCCTAAGTTCACCACCAACGGTGTTTCCAATCCTGCAACCCGTCAGGATGTGGCTGTGATGTTTGGTCGTGCATTGTCTGAAAAATACGACATTTACGCTGGTACTGGCGTGAATTACAACGACGTATGGCGCATTTCCGACGAAGCCATGCCTTATGTAGACCTGCTGACTCGTCTGGGCATTGTGACAGGTGACGACAGCGGCAACTTCAATCCTACAGCAAACATCACCCGTGCGGAAATGGCAGTGATGATGAACAAGACCTATGACCTGCTGTCCAACGAACTGGCAAACACAGGTGAAATCACAGAAATCGTCAACCATGATGGCGATTATTACGATGTCGATGTAAAGATGGACAACGGCGAACGGAACAGACTGACTCTTTCCGATGATAATATCAGTGTTTACAACAAAGATGGCAGCAGAGAACTGCCCATCAGCAGCCTGACCAAAGGTGACAAAGTCAGTCTGGTATTCGACGGTCTGGTAATCACAAAGATTTATCTGCTGGATGAAGAAGCATCCGCCCAGGAAAAATATGACGCGGTTGGGTATATTTACTCCCTGAAAGATGGCTATCTGAATCTGGAAAGTGAAAACACAGGCGAAACCACAAAATATAAGATCAACACCAACTGCACATACTATCTGGACGGCAAAAAGACCACAGAAAGTGCCATCAAAGATGTCATTGACGATAATTCTGACAAGTACGTATATGCCGGACTGTACACAGAAACAAAGAATGAAAAAGTAGATGGTAAACGTCAGGATGTACTGTATGCAAATGCTGTTTATGTAACAGTGAAGGATGAATACACCCAGACAGGGGAAGTGACAGACTTCACCAGCACCACCGTATACTACAAAGCTTCCGGCAGCAATGCTAGAAAGAGCGCAGACTTTGCATCCGATTGCGAATTCTACATCGGCGATAAGAAATCTTCTGCCAAAGATCTGGAAGAAATGGCAGAAAGCGGCACTGTTTATGTAAAAGTAACTGTAAACAGCAAGGGCAAAGCAACAAAAATTGTGATGACAGAAGATAAATTTACAGACAATACTGCTTCTTCCACTTACACAGTGAAAGGCTTCAACAAAGACCGCATCATCGTTTCCAGAGGCGGTACATCCACCACTTATGAATTTGGCTCCACCAGTGACATTACTTTCTATATCTGGGAAGGCAAGTGGAATGAAGTTTCCTTCAAAGGTGCGGAATCCTTCTATGATGAAGATGATTTGGAAGATGGTCAAAAACCTTATGACACCATGTATGCCCGCATGAATTTCGATAAATCCGGCAAGATCACTGCGATCTATATGGCAAAAGACGGTGACAGAGAAAATGCTTTTGGTGAAGCGGAAGAAACCGAAAGAAAAGGCACTGTGGAATATATCAAAGATGGCAAGCTGAAATTCAAGACTTCTTCCACAGAATATACACTGCAAAGTAAATATGATGAAGATTCTTTGGAAATCGGCGGTGCACCGACAAGTTCTTTGACCGTATTGACCCGTATGGCAAACTGTGACGATGTAACACTGTATGCGGAAATCAAAGCAGACGGTAATAACAAGATTACAGATATCGAAGCCAGACTGACCGCTGCCGAAGGTAAAATGATTGAATACAACGGCAAAGATACCAGTGACAGCGACAAGAAAAATACACTGACATTGGAAACATCCGATGGTTCTCAGTTCAAACTGAAAACAGTAAGCAATCCTAAGACAGACAGTGATGATTACGATGCAGAAGATCTGCAAACAACAGGCTACCGCGGTTCTTCCGTAGAACTGGAATTCAACAACGACGGTGAAATTTCCAAGATCATCGTAACAGACAGCAGCTACAACAGCGGTACAAAACGCGTGAAAGGCACAGCTTCTTTGGATGGCAGCAAGATCAAGATTGATGGCAAATCCTACAGCTGGGATTCCAAGACTTATATCACCAGCAGCAGCTTCACTTACAGCACAAAAGATATGTTCGAAAGAATGCTGCAGGATAAAGACATTGAAGTTTATGTAGAAGCAACCATCAGTGACAGCAATAAAGTGGAACGCATCAATGCCAGAGTAGAATCCGCAGAAGGTGAATTTGTGGAATACGACAGCGGCAGCGTTGTCATTGAAACCGACAGCAGAAAATGGTCCTTCAACACTGTTTCCAAGAACACATTGCTGAAGAACTGCGGTCTGGACGACGAAAAAGATTTTGAAAAGAAAGAAGGCAAGAACGTTACATTGGAATTCAACAGTGACGGTCTGGTAGAAGAATTTTAAGAAACAATAGAAAGCAGCGTCATGCTTAGGGGCTGCTTCACAGGAAAACAAAAAAAGCCGAAATCCTTGCGAGGGTTTCGGTTTTTGTATTATTACTTTAGTGCTGAAGGCTGCAAAGCAGCCTTTAACAACCGCC
>ERZ826396.2082-NODE-2082-length-18270-cov-4.180675_pt1 | contig 18270 bp, 18 predicted proteins | sample MGYA00519926_ERZ826396 | MGnify/ENA primary metagenome ERZ826396 (study PRJEB31778, sample SAMEA3449230) | human gut metagenome | biome: human gut; feature: human-associated habitat; material: faeces | place: United Kingdom | collected 2010/2012 ... | reverse complement strand
TTTCCGTCTTTGCCAAAGACGCAATCCACAACGCCTTCCGCTCCCTTCAGGGGAAAAGGCTGGGTGTTTTAGGAGTTGTGTCGGCAAGCGCCCTGGGGATCGCCTCCCCCCTGTGTATGTACGGCACCATTCCCATTGCCGCCTCCTTTTCCAGGAGCGGCATGCGTGACAGCTGGCTGGCGGCTTTTATGATGAGTTCTATCCTGCTCAACCCCCAGCTCATCGTATACAGCGCGGCGCTGGGCGGGATCGTTTTAACTGTGCGCATCGTCTCCTGCTTCCTCTGCGGCATTACCGCCGGATTGCTGCTGCATTTCTTTTACCGGGACAAGCCGTTTTTCAATTTCTCCGGGTTTGAAGAACGCAAAAGCCATGACACCGACCCAAACCTGTTGCTTCGGTATCTGAAAAATCTTGGACGGAATGTGAAGGCCACAGGGCTGTATTTTCTGGCAGGTGTTTTGCTTTCCGCTTTGTTCCAGAGGTACATGCCGGCGGAAGCCATGACCGCCCTGTTCGGCGGCAACGAGACGCTGGGCGTTTTGATGGCAGCCACCATCGGGGTGCCGCTCTATGCCTGCGGAGGCGGAACCATCCCTCTCTTGCAGGGTTGGCTGCTGGACGGCATGAGTGTAGGCAGCGCCGCGTCTTTTATGCTTACCGGGCCTTCCACGAAAATTACCAATTTGGGGGCATTAAAGATTGTTTTGGGAATCAAACGGTTTTTGTTGTATCTGGTTTATGTGATGGTGTTTTCACTCATTACAGGATGGATTGTCAACCTGATACTATAAGCAAAAATGAGCGAAAGGAGAGAACATTATTGAAGCGATGGGCAATCGGAATTTTGGCAGCCCTTCTATTTGCACTATCCGGGTGCGCTCCGGAGCAGGAGCCGGTGGAAGGCTCTCTTTTCGCCATGAATACCTACATGACCTTTACCGCTTACGGGGAACAGGCCCAGACTGCTTTGGATGAGTCGGAGGCATTGATTCAAAGGGTGGAATCCCTCTGGTCTGTAACAGATGAGGAAAGCGAAATCTATCTGGCCAATCACAGCAATGGGCAGGCGGTTTCTGTCAGCAAAGAAACAGCGGATCTCATTTCTTTTGTTCTTGAGATGGCGGAACGAACGCAAGGGGCGCTGGACCCTATGGTTTATCCGGTGCTTACCGCCTGGGGATTTACCACAGACACCAAACAGGTGCCATCCCAGGCACAAATTGACGAGTTGCTTCCTTTGGTAGACTACTCGAAGATCTCTCTTGCAGGGACAAGCCTCACCGTTCCTGCCGGCATGGAGTTGGATTTGGGCGCCGTCGGCAAAGGCTATACCGCCGATCTAGTGACAGAAATATGGAAGGAACACCATGTAGAATCCGGCATCATCAGCCTGGGTGGGAATATTCAGGCCATCGGCTCCCGTCCGGATGGCAGCGACTGGCGCATCGGCGTCCGCGCGCCCTGGGAAGATGGCAATTTGGGTGTGCTGGAGATCAGCGACGCCGCGGTGGTCACTTCCGGCGGGTATGAGAACTATTTTGAGGATGAGGACGGCAACACCTACTGGCACATCCTCGATCCGTCAACCGGCTATCCGGCAGACAGCGGCCTGCAGGCTGTTACCATCGTGGGGCCAGAGGGCAAGCTGTGCGACGCGCTTTCCACAGCCCTGTTCGTGATGGGAGCAGAGCAGGCGGAAGCCTATTGGCGGGAGAACGGCGGGTTTGATATGCTGCTGGTCACAGAGGAAAAGGAAATCTTGATTACAGAAGGGATTGCAAATCGGTTTACCTTGAGCAATGGGCGGACAGAAACGGTCCGGGTGCTGGAAGCATGAAGAAGTTACCTTTTGTCCTCGTCGGATGTCTTTTGTTCCTGGGCATCCTCGGCAGCATACTGGTACTGCAAAGACCGGACACCAGTATGGTAGAGATTCTACGGGATGGAGAAGTGCTGTACCGGCTCGATTTGGAGCAGGAGGAGGATCAGATCCTGGAAATCGAGTATGAAGGAAGAACCAACACCGTTGAAATCAAAGATCATCAAATCCGCATGGCAGAGGCGGAATGCCCGGACAACACCTGCGTTCATATGGGGTGGCTGGATTCGGAGGCTCCTATTGTCTGCCTGCCAAACCATTTGGTGATACAGTTTGTTTCCTCACAGGATGATGTCGATGCTGTTCTTTAATAAGGTGATCGTATGAAAGTAAAGCGATTGACGGAGTTGGCGCTTTTGACCGCTCTGGCATTGATTATATTTGTGATAGAACTTCAGATCCCAAATCCGGTGCCTATTCCTGGTGTGAAATTGGGACTTGCCAATGTCATCACAGTGTTTGCCGTCTATCATTACAGAGCGAGGGACGTACTACTCATCGTCTTGTCCCGTATCCTTCTGGGTTCTTTCTTCAACGGTAATGTGATGTCATTGATGTACAGCTTGGCAGGAGGAATTCTTTGTCTGGCTGGGATGCTGGGCCTTAAACGCATCCTTACAGAACGCCTCATCTGGATCTGCAGCGTATTCGGTGCAGTATTGCATAATATCGGCCAGATTGCGGTTGCCTGCCTGATTGGCGGCTTGGGATTGCTTGCATATTTCCCGTTTCTATTGGTGTCTGGGTGTATTGCCGGAGCGTTTACCGGGGGATGTGCGCAGGCAGTTGTGCTTCGAAAAGAATTAACAAAAATGTTTAAATAAATCAAAGTGATTTTGTAAGGAAAGTACACCTTGCCTGGAGGTCAATCTGCCTTGTGTAGATTGACCTTTTTTCTATGTCGAAAGCTGTCGGGTAGGCAGAATAAATAATTTTAAAAATTTTTCTTGAAACCTTTCCGGTTTAGGGCTGTAAAAAACGTTCTGGTATGGCGAGGAGGTGAAAATGCAGCCACGCTCAAATCTGGATAAAGGAGGGACGAGTTATGGTATCTCCTTCCTACGCAGATAGAATCTGCGAGATGTTCGATTCTTTTTGTAAAACAGTATCGCGCAATTATTATCGAGATTTGCTGCGGGCAGAAAAGCGCCGGAACGACCATTACAAAGAAGAACTGGTGGAATATCTATTTGAGCTGTTAGGCCACAGGGACGACTACCCGTCCGATTCTTTTGTGCTTTATGCGGATGGAGACTCCTGTGTGGTGGAGAGCGAAACTTTATATGAAGCACTGAAATCCCTGCCGGAGAAACAGCAGACTGTTCTGCTTTTGGATTTTTGGCGGAATCTTCCGGATTGGGAAATTGCAAAAAGATTGGAGGTAACCACACGCACGGTGTATAACTTACGGCGCCGTGCCTATCAAGCAATCAAGAAATTTTATGGGCGGTAACGCTTATATAGATGGATTAAACTATGACCTAATTCAAAGAGCGGTCCATGGAGAGAAGGATGCACTGGAGGAAATCCTGCGGATTTATGAGCCTTTTCACGATGCCCTCGTCACACGGGAAGTGATCGATCCAGATGGAAGGATACATAAGGAGATCGACGAAGACAAAAAGATTGAGGTTCAGATGCACCTTCTGGAAGTGATTCAGACCATGCGGTTGGTGGCATTACAGCGTTTCTTTAAACCGCCGATCAAGAAATTAATTCGGTTTTCTTCCAAGACGGACTGTCCATTTTGAAAATAGAACAGAGGTTCCAGCAACTTCAGTCGCAGGAAGGGTAGCTGGGAACCGTGGAAGGATGCGTACTTCTCCTGATACAGTCGTTCTACCGGGACGTTACGGCGGAATACACGACAATTTTGGACCAAGGCACAATTCTCAAAGAATTTCCGGGCGCTGAAGTTGAAAGCGGATAGCTCCGGATTCCTGTCACATTCCTGCGGGATCAGAACTATGGTGGAACCAAAGTATCGTTGAAACGGAAAGAAAGCTCCTATAGATGGACGCAGAATACAGCTGCCAGTAATGTCCCCTCCCCGTACAGACATAGTTATGGCAGTCAATCCGCACTCGAACTGCCACCGTTCACAATACACACCATGCCCCGCTCCATCCACTCTTGAAACAGTGAAAAACAGAAGCGGCATAGTTTTCTGAACCTTTGTACCATCAAAAGACGGGCAAAAGTAGGTACCTGCTTTGCAACAGCAGGAAGCCACACTCCTATTGATATGTGATCTGTGGTGGTTGTTCAGTTGTGGCAGTCACCTTAATCGAACGCAAAAAAAGCCTTCTTCAAACATGGTTTCTTGCATATTTATCCCAAATCATGAAGGAAGGAGGCAGAAATATGAAACTGCTGGAAAAAATCAACCTGAGAAAAAATATGCCTAAACTGGCTTTAACTGTCCTTGCGGGTACAACAGCTGTAGGTGCTGTCAATGCAATGCTGAGCAAAAAGGAAGTAAAAAAACTGAAGAGGAAAACCTCCCGCCTCGCACAGGAGAACCTCACCCTGCTTGAACTTGCCTGTGATGAGATCATGGTCACCCGTGGATGGAAAAACCGAATCCTGACGATCGACTCCATTGATGTACATAAAATCCGGATGTGCAATTCTGCAAATGAGGCTGAACGTGCCCTGTACATTGCCCTCGTACATTGCCTGAGCAGGGATGAAGAAGGGGAATGCACATTGGAGAATATTCATAACATCCTGTCCGGATGGTACGATGTCGACAAGGATACCCCTATCGGCGACCAAATGACAAATGCTGAAATGAACGTTGACGTGATCAGCGGATACCTTGGCAGGAGAGGGTATAATGCATTTCTTTCAGGTTTCAACAGGCAGACCCTGATTAAGGGTGCTGTCCTGCTTGAAAATGATGTTGCCTGGACCGTACGTGGGCTGAATCCAGGTGGAAATAACACGGGAGGGAACGTAAAGTGAAGGGCAGACACCTGAAATCCTTTATCCCGTCCATATGTATCGCTGCCATTGCAGGCATGTTCCCTTCCGCTAAAGCAGATGCTGCTGGGACTCCGTACTTTTATGCATCTGCATATGAGTACTGCTATATTTACGAAGATGCGGACATGGACTCGGAGAAGATAGCATCTGTGCCGGAAGGGGGAGTGTGCCGCGTCATCGATGAGGAGGGAGTCTATGTCAAGGTATTTTCCGGGGGCTATACAGGTTATATGAAGGCATCCTGGCTTGACTCCAGCATAGAAACAATGGAAAATGTCAGATCCCAGGATGGAATAGCGGCATACAGGGACATATCAATATATGCAGAGCCGGATACGGGTTCAACGGTCGTAGCAGAGAGAAAAGCCGGCGCAACCGAACTGACTGTTGAGACAATAGATATGGAAGAATGGGATTCGGATGATGGATGGATCGAGGTATCCTATGTTACGGACAGTTCTGGCAGCATGGAACGCGGCTGGGTCCTGGAATCCCAGGTCAGCTACGCCCGTATCGTTACGGATGCGGAGCCATATATGGGAGAACCGGAGGGAGATGATGGGATCCTTATCGCGAGCAGCAACGACCTTCTGATAGAGGATGCGGACCGGTTGAGGGAAAAAGCATCAGGATTAAGAGCAGAAGTGGAAGAGAATTTCTTCAGCCCTCATAGAAGTGAAGAAGTTAAGCCGGGTGTATTGAACCGGCATAACGGGACGGTAATGGGCCCCAGCGGGAAAGAAACATATTACAATCTCAATATGAGTGGGGTAGTGAAGATCATGCGCCGTGAAGGGTTTTCGGAGGAGGAATATCCTTACTGGATACGTGAAGACGGAGCGAAAATGCTTGGACCATATATCATGTGTGCTGCCGATCTGAATCTCCGCCCGCGAGGCAGCCTCGTGGAGAGTTCCCTGGGAACGTGTATTGTCGCTGACACGGGAGATTTTATTTTTGCCAACCCAACACAGATAGATATTGCAACGAATTGGTGAGGCTCTGCGAATATAAACAATATTGACTCCCCGTCTCCGGTAAATATAAAGAAGACGGGGAGAATTTCCTAAAACAGGCTTTTTCTATATTCTGTATCTAAAACCGATTTATGGAAGCTTAAAACATCGTGAGTGTCAAACAATTTCTTTCCAAAATGGAATAATGGCAAACTTACAATTTCCTCCGGAATGTCCTGATTGAGAAAAGATGCCCAATCAAAAGTCTCGTTTACCTCTGGAGCGTCATGCAGTTTTTTTACCAATTCATCAGCGAAACGTGTGATAGGATGGTCCCCATATGCGTCCTGAAGCATATCCGCTGTTGTGTCATCGTATGTGGGATCACCAGAGAGCATGATATCGAATTTGTCAAATCCGGCTACACCACTTTTTACAACTGTAAGAAAAATATCTCCTTTTCCAGTCATAATATCAATATTCTCGGACAGATCGATATCGTATATTATACCGGATATATCAGCGGTACATGTAAACATCTGTGTCATTACGTAATCAAGGATTCCTTCCCCGTTATCCGACTCAATAAGGCTTAACGGATTATAAACGACATCCTTCCATTCAATGCTCCTGGAAGCTGTTCTCGTGGCAAGATCCATGATGATCTGAAGCTGATTTTCATAAGCCTCCTGTTCATAATACTCCGCTCTCATAAGGTACCTCCTCGAATAGAGTTCGAAATTGGCTTTTTCACGCAATATTATACTGATATTATAATGATACGTCCAGTTAAAAAAGCCGCTGTATCTTATGCAAATCAGCCTTTGACTTCATTTATCTTGTGATAAGCATTTTCGGGACGGCACTGTAAGCACCCGGGAATCAGGCTGGACGGTACATTCCCTTCTTTCGTGCACCTCAGGACTGGAGCAGGCGATATTTAGCTGGCTTTTTTCAGATTGAATGGTGATGAAATCTGGAATCAAGTAGAAAAGATCGGACTCCATATTTTTATGGAAGGAATCCGATCTTTTCTTGCAGCAGGAGGAGTGCCCCTATGCAGTGTAAGCGAAAGTTTGCATGGGGATCACGCCGCCTCTGTGGCAGGGAGGGAGGTCTCCCCATAAGCCACCATGGGAGATCCCTCCTCAATGCCCAGGGAGGCGGTTTGATACAGGATAACCCCGCCCACCCTGGCCCGGGCCTGGAACAGCAGTTCTCCGAATAAGCCCCGGATTTCCCCCAGCAGCTCCCCGGGGCGGATCAAGTCCCCCGCCTGTTTTGTGGGGTACCAGCAGCCGCTAGCGGGGGCGTCCTCGTAAAAGGCGGTGGTAATCATCTGGTGGGGGCATGGGGCAGGCTGCTCCCCGTCCTCCAAAAAGCCCAGTCCCCGCAGGATCCGCCGTACGTCCTCCTTGTGGGCTTCCACCTGCCGGGGGACCACCAGCCCGCAGCCGCCCCGCTCCAGCAGAATGGCCGGCACGCCCAGCTGTCCAGCCCAGCTGTAAAAGCCGTTTTCCGCGGAGGATTCCACCAGATAGGGCATGCTGGTGAGTTCGCCCATCCTGCGGGACTGGGCCCGCACTTCGGGAGCGGCGGTGCCGTGAAAGTACAGATGAGGGGTCAGTGTCTCGCAAAAGCCGCCGGAGTGCAGGTCCACCAAAAAATCGGTGGATGTGAGAAATTCCTCCTCCAAAAAAGCCGCCAGCCGTTGGGAGGAAGAGCCCTCCGGATCCCCGGGAAACACCCGGTTCAGGTTTTTTCCGTCCTGGGGCATCACGTCGCCGCTGCGCTGCACAAAGCCCTGGTAGTTGCAGCAGGGGAGAATCCGCAGTCTTCCCCGCAGAGTTTGGAGATCCAGCTCCCGGGTCAGTTCCAGCAGCGCCTGAATGCCAATGTACTCCCGGCTGTGGACACCGGCGGAAATGGTGATGGTCTGCCCTTCCAGGGCGCCCCGCAGTTCCACCAGGGGCAGGGTGAGGCTGGTCCCCGGCACGGGGAGCCAGGTTTGGGTTTTAGCAGGTTTCATAAGGTTCCTCCTTGTATGGATAGTCTGAATGGGTTTCAACGGCATGCCCATCTTTCAGCCGGACAGTCCGTCCGCAGATGGTGAGAGTGGAGGGCCGGTGGGAGACCAAAAACAACAGCTTGTCCCCAAAGGATTCCTCCAGGGTGCGCAGCAGCTCTTTCTCGTGGAGCACATCCAGACTGCTGGTGGGCTCGTCCATTACAATGACATCGGGGTTAGCCAGCAGCACCCGGGCGATGCCCACCCGCTGCCGCTCCCCTCCGGAGAGACGGGCACCCATTTCCCCCATGGGGGTATCGTACCCCTGCGGCAGCGTGGACACAAAGTCCTCCAGCCCTGCCTCGCGTGCTGCCTGGGCGATCTCCTCCCGCGTGGCATTGGGCCTGCTCAGAGCGATGTTCTCCCCCAGGGAGCCGCTTGTGAGGAAAGTGTCCTGTTCCAGCAGGGCAATGCGTTGGCGCACTTCCCGAAGGGACAGCTCCTGCAGGGGGATGCCGTTTAACAGGATCTGTCCCTGCTGGGGATCCCAAAAGCGGAGCAGCAGGCGCAGCACTGTGGATTTTCCCGCGCCGCTCTCCCCCATCAGGCCCACCTTTTCACTTCCAGAGAGGGAGAGGGAGAAGTTTTTCAGAACTGGGCTGCCCCCATAGGAGAATCCCACCTGCCGGAAGGAGATCTCCCGGATGGGGCCGCAGGTTTTGGGATGGGCGGGCTCTGTCACGAGTGGCTGGGTGTCTTCAATGAGAAACAGGCGCTCGGCGGCGGCATAGGTCTCCAACAGGCTGGAAACCACCGTGGTGAGGGACTGGGTAGAGGAGAAGGAAGCCGCGGCCACAAAGGAGAGCACCACCGTTCCTACCGGATGAGGCACCCCCTGGGCCGCCAGGTATGAGGCTACTCCAATGACTAAAATTCGGGCCAGGTACACAAAGAAGGTTGGCGCGCTAGAAACTGTTTGCCGGTGGAGAGTCAAGCCGTGGGCAGCCTGGTTGATCTGCCGGTTTTTGGCTTCTGCCTCTTCCAGTTTGCGGGGGCCAAAACCGAAGATCTGCAGGTCCCGCAGACCGTAAACGCTCTCCAGAACTAATGATTTCAGCTCTCCCAGCCGTGCGCGGTAGCTCATACCAACACCCCGCCCAGCCCGAATTGCCGCCAGGGGGAAGACCACGCTTACCACCAGGTATATCGGCAACAGTGCAAGGGCGTAAAGGGGATGGAACCACAGGGCCAGCCCCAGGGTGACGCAGGGTAAGATGATCACCGTGAACAGGGGACCAATAGTGTGGGCGAAGAAGAATTCTACGGTTTCGATGTCGGAAACGGCGATGTTAAGCAGTTCTCCCTTTTGCCGGTCTATCAGGCACGCGGGAGAAAGAGTGCGGATCTTTTGAAACAGATCCACCCTCATAGAGGCCAGCAGCTTGTAAGCCCCCGCGTGGGAGACCACCCCCTCGGTGTAGCGCCCCAGCACGATCAGCACGGCAGAGAGGATCATCAGCCCCCCAAACAGGGCAGGGTACCCCGGCACCCACCCGGCACATCGAAGCAACAGCAAGGAACCAAAGCCCATCGCTCCCATTTGAGCCAGGTTGCCTACCACGCTGGAAAGGGTGGACACCGCCAGTGCCCCCTTTGCAGGGGCGGCCATACCCAGAAGCCGCTTTGTCATATAGGGAATAGAATAAGAAAATCGTTTAGCCATGGTGTAAGCCCTCCTCTCCCTGGCGTTCCAGCTGGGCCTGTTCTTCTACCAGGCGGCGGTACAGGCCGGGCTGCTCCATCAGCGTTTGATGGCTGCCCTGCTGGACAATGGTGCCGTGGTCCAGCACATAGATCATATCGGCGGTTTGAATGGTGGAAAGCCTGTGGGAAATAAGGATGAGCGTCCTGGTTTGAGAGAGCTCCACCATGCAGTTCCAAATGTCCTGCTCACTTTCCATGTCCACGCTTGATGTGGCCTCGTCGAAGATGATGTACTCTGCCTGGCACAGCAGTGCCCGGGCAATTCCTACCTTTTGCCGCTGCCCACCAGAGAGCCTGGCCCCAGCGTCGCCAACGTCGGTCTCAAGCCCCAGGGCCTGGGACCGTGCCCAGGCTCCCAGGCGCACCTGTTCCAGGACCTCCCACAATTGATCCTCTGTGGCGTTTGGAGCAGCCATTCGCAGATTTTCGGCCAAAGTTCCGGAAAACAGGCTTACGCTTTGTGGCACCAGGATCACCCGGCGGCGCAGCTCCTCTGGCAGGAAGGAGGTGTAGTCCCTGCCCTCCAGCAGGATGCGGCCTTGTGGCCAGTCGTAAAAGCGCATCAGCAGGTTGGCAACGGTGGACTTGCCGCTGCCGGAGAGTCCCACCAGGGCAGTGGATTTCCCCCGGGGGATTTCCAGGGACACGTCCCGCAGGGCTGCCTGCCTGCCCGCGTAGCCAAAGGACACATGCTCCAGACGGATGCCGTTGAAGGGTGGGGACTCCCGGGGAAGCTGGGGCCGGTAGGGCCGGGAGGTATCTATGTCCAGCAGCTTTTCCACCTTGTCCGCTGCGGCTACGCCTGACAGGGCAGAATGGGTGGCATTCATCAGCTGACGTACCGAGCTGAAAAAGCCGAAGGACAGCAGCAGAACCATCAGCGCGCTTGAAAAGGAGATCTCTCCACCCCAAAGCTGCCCGGCAGTGATGCAGGCGGCAGCCGTCATCGCCCCGTAGATGAGTCCGTCGGTCAAGAGGAAGGATGAGAAGTTCACCTTCATCACCCCCATGATCTTGCGGTTAAAGTCCTGGGATTTTTCCTCCAGAAGACGCTGGCGATCCCCATCGCGCCCAAAAAGGGAGAAAGTGGTCAGCCCCCTGATGTTCTCTAAATAAGTGCCGGTCATGTCCTCTAAAGAGGCCCAGTACCCTTCCTTGCGCTTTTCTATGCTGCCACGAAACAGGTTATTTACCGGCAGAAGTACAGCAGAAACAGCAAACAGCAAGACAGCCGGCCAAAAGGACACCTGTCCCATGCGCCAGAACAGGTAAAGGGGAGCAAGCAGGCAATACAGCAGTCCGGGCAGGTATTTGCTGTAATATACCTGCATTGCCTCCACCCCGTCTACGGAAGAGGTAACGGCACTTACGGGACCGATTTTCTCCACGTTGCCCACGTCCAGGGCAAGCACCTTTGCAAAGATAGCCTGCCGCAGGGAGAGCCTTGCCTTGGCGGTGCAGCGGTACTCCGCTTCTCCTGTGAGGAGCTCTGCCGTCAGAAGCAGAGCCGCGGTAAGCAGCGCCGAGAGAATGGCCTGACCTGCGGCGGTTGCCGTCATTTGGGGAGAAGTGAGATCCCCCAAAAACCCTGAAACGATTTGGGCGAAGGCCGCGGTCCCCACCAGGGCCAGCAATTTAAGCCCTGTGATGAGGAAAATCCATCTCCACAGTCCTCGGGCCATATGCAGTAACGTTCGGTTAAGTAACAGCATGGTTTTCCCCGCTTTCTAAGAAAAAGTGCGTGTTCCGGCAGAATTGGTTAGTTGCAACTAATCAGTGTGCACAGTATAGTCCTTTCCCCCGGTACTTGTCAAGAACGGCAGGCAAATCTGCCTGACGGAGGAGATCATACAGTCGGCGGCCATGATGCTGGTTCGTCTTGAAGAAGCTGTTTTTGATTGATGGGAGGAAGGAGATTGGTTAAATTCTAAGTTTGCCGCCTGTAAACGCAGGCTTCACGATAGCGGGATTCAAAAATCAAGACACGAGAATATCCCGCCGGATCGGGGCAAGGCATACATGGGGAGGCTGTTTCAGGACTGGCATTACTCCCTGGACAACAGCTTTCACCTCCGGACAGGAAGTAGAAGCGTGTAAAGAAGAAAGAACGAACGAAATTTATTATGAATGCTTTGGAAATTAATGTGCCCAGGAGATTTTTATTATAAGCATCAATTCAGCATATTGATATTGATACAAAACTTTATTGATAGATATTAAGAAAGGAAAATTCAGGATGGAAACAGAAATCAGAAAAGACGAAACAACGGAAAATGCCCTGGTTCTCAGGAGCAGTATCAGGCCGGCAGAAATGCATTTTAATGGTCCGGAAATCAGGAAAATGCTGGATGCAAAACTGAATGAGTACAGGAGCCTTGTTGTTACGGAAGACACGCAGGCTGGCTGTAAGAACGCAAAAAGGGAACTCGCTTCTTTCAGGGTAGAACTGGATAAATTCCGTAAATCACAAAAGAAAGAAGCTATGGAACCGATTGATGCCTTTGAAAATGAGGTCAAAGACCTGATCGAAATGGTTGAAAAGGTGGAAAAGCCCCTTAATGATGCCCTGGACGTATTTGACGAAAAGGAACGGCAGAAAAAGAAGGCTTTCGCAGAGAAAAAGATCGCTGAAGCATCTGAAGCACACGGCCTGCGCCCTGAATATGCTTCCAGGATGGTCGTAAAAAAGGATTTCATGAATCTCACAAAGACCCTGAAAGCCATAAAGGAGGACATGGAATCCCAGGCGGAAGCCCTGGAAAGGCAGCAGGCGGAGCATGACAGAAACGTCGAGCTGATCAGAGAAACAGTCGAGGCAGAAAACGCCAGGATCAGCGTAAAACTCGATCCCTCTGAATTCCTCGATGATTTTAACAGGACAGATGACGTCCTTGAGACTATCCGCCGGATCAAAAAGAGGGCGGAGAATATCTACCAGCAGGAGAAAAAGCTGGAAGAGGAACGCCTGGAACGGGAACGCAAAGAAAAGGAACAGCTGGTACATGAGCGGGCTGAGAAGGAAAGACAGGAGAGGGAAAGAGAGGAACGGGAATGCCGCGCCGCTGAGGAAGCAGCAGCAAAACCGGAGCTTGCGGACGCTATGGTCATTCCACCTGATCTGATGGATACATCTGCAGATACTTCTGTCAACGAGGAAAAGGCTTCTGCGGTTCCTCTGACTAGCACACCTGCTGCCTCTACGATCCCGACATCTGTTCCTGGTACAGCATACTCCACTATTTCTCCGGAAGCGACAATGCCATTTGAAAAGACTGAGCCTGTTTACGAAGTGACATTCCGTGTCACAGGAGGATTCGGAGTGCTGAGGGAATTGAATAATTACCTTAAAATGAATAAGATTTCGTATGAGATCCTTTCCCAGGTTAAAAAATAGGACTTTGAGAGCATGTCACCCCACAGGAATGCGGGGTGTTCTTTTTGAAAAAAGGTGAGGAAGCCGTACTCTTTAGATACTGATTTCCTGTCCTTGCATCTCGTCTAGGTAATCAAACAATTCTTTACCGGTTACATAGTATTCCTTACCTATTTTTATAGCAATATCATTGTTATACAGTAATTTTAAGAATTTAAGAGCTTTGTCGCTTTCGCATCCAAGCAGATCCATAATATCTTTTTTTCCATAAACTTCCTTCACTATATATACCTCCTGCTTATTCGTTTGTGTTTCTATAGAAAATATGCAGGATTTGTTCATGGAAGGAATGTTTTTGCTGACTTGAAAATGTAAATTCCAGTGCAAGAGTAAATGCTACTTGCCCTTTAAAAATTGCAGATTTTATCAGATTTCTGCAATACCGGCTAGTAGCCATATACCAAATATTGAGATAAGATTAATTGAAATCATTGATTTTGTGTCAAGCATTTTATATATGAATATCAAGCATGTGTAAGAGTAAATTCCGCTGTTAGGTAGTCGGAGTTTCCTGCTTTCTGGAGATGATACCCAAATGCCATTTTCACCTGTCAAGGGGCATAAGCCCCTAATCACGCAAATCAATTTTCAATTTTCAAAAGCAGGCCCAAAGTGATATAGTAAATCCATGATGAAAAATGGAATTACAGAATATTTTGAAAAAGTAGAAACGCAAGAGGAATACAATGGATATTTTTGTCGAATACCGGAAGTGATCACCATCGTCATCCTCGGAAATATGTGCGGGTTACGCAATATAAGCCAAATCCATCAGTGGGCAGCAAGTGACAGAGTAAGCAGATTTTTAAAGGAGAAATTCGCAATCACCCATGTACCTTGTTATTACTGGATTTTGTGCATGCTGAAAATGATAAAAACCGAAACGCTCAATCAATGCTTTATTGATTGGGTTTCAACGTTTTTGCCAAAAAAAGCCCGGGATTTAACGATATCCCTGGATGGGAAAACCATATGCTCTACAAACCGGATTTCAAAAATGGAAAGCCCCCTGCACATTATCAGCGCCCAGATTTCTGAACTTGGCCTGACATTGGCCCAGAACAGCACAGATGAAAAAAGCAATGAGATTCCTGCCGTACAGGAACTGTTGAAAATGCTGCATATTGAGGGACAGATGGTGACAGCGGACGCCTTAAACTGCCAGAAAGAGACGGCCAGAATCATCATAAAGCAAAAAGCGGATTATCTGCTTTGTGCAAAGGACAACCAACCTTTGCTGAAAAAAGATATAGAGGATTATATACAAGATGAGGAACTCAGAAAGAAGATGGATATGTTATCTAAAACGGAAAAGAATTATGGGCGGGTGGAAAAAAGGACGGCTTATGTTACTTCTGATATTAGCTGGTTTGAAGACCGTAAGGAGTGGGAGAATCTAAGGAGTATAGGAGCGATCCATACAAAGTTTACGACACTGAAAGGAAGCTCAGAGGAATGGCACTATTATATTAGTAGCCGGGAACTGAGTGCGAAGCAGCTGCTGCACCATGGTCGTATGGAATGGTCCGTAGAATCCATGCACTGGCTGTTAGATGTCCATTTTGAAGAAGACAGGTGCCGGATAGAGGATAAAAAGGTACAGCAGCATTTAAATATGTTCCGCAAGGCAGCGATTAACCTGATTAAGCAGTATAAAACAAGAACCGGATCCAAAAAAGCGATTTCAAATATTATGTTGGAATGCTTGATAGATGATACCGCCATTTTAAATGTAATTAATGAAAATTGATTTGCGTGGCCCCTAATGGAAAGCCCTTGACAGGAAAACAGGCTTTTGGTACAGAACAATCAAGGCAGGAAAGAATCATTGTTCTTTCGTATGAAAGACTAAATTCCATTTATGCAAGACTAAATTCCACTATGGCTTGTGAATGTAGAATTTATTTTTTCATTTTAGTAAGGAATGTTTTTCTCTCCATGACCTTGAAAAATAGCAAAAAGTTATGTACAATAAATTTAAGGAATTATGTTTTGCTGCTTTATGAAGTGTTTGATAATGAATTAAATATCACTTTTTAGTATCACTTTCAAAAAATCACTATTAAAAAATGCCGAAAAATGCGGTTATTCCATGTATATTTCGGGAAGATCGTCAATTATAAATAATCTCTGTTAACGGCATAGACAGGCGAAGGCGCCTGCCTGAATGATACCCGTATAACAGAATCGTGAACGGACAGCCAGCCCCGTTCCTTTCGGCAAAAGCCGGAGGGAACGGGGCTGTTGTTACAGGAAATTATTGTGCTTCCGGAATATCAGGGGAGGGGAATTGGAAAACGCATTGTGAACAAGTTATTGGAGCATGTCAGGAATACAGCCATTCCTGGCACCTGGGTGGAAGTAGGATTGACGGCGGTAAAGGGAAAAGAACCATTTTATGAGAAGTTCGGCTTTTCGCTTGGCTCCTCTGGGATGAAAAAGAGGATGGAGATTGTGTGAACAAGTTTGGCGGCTATTTGTGCCGGAGCGTCGCAAATAGCCAGGCATTCGCCTCGTCGCAGCAAAGCGAAGCTTTGCTACGCTCCGGAATGGAGTTTAGAATGAGATGAAAAAGAGAACGGGAAAAAAGCGTGGACGAACCAGATTGTGCGGAATATGCGCTGTGCTCTGTCTGTGTCTGACAGGCTGTACGTCTGGAAAAGTGCGGGAAACAGAGGAAAGCCTTTTTTTCAGAAGATGCGCGAGTACAGGGGACAGCGGGTTCCCTTGAGACGGTGCCTACAATAGAGACACAGCCAGAAACGGCAGCGAGGGCTGAAGAGACGGCGCAGCCGGATATGACAAGCCAGCCTGAGACTGCAGAATTGACGGAGGAGTTCGAGCCGTCTGCCGAGGCGAATTCGTCCGCAGCGGGCGGAGAGCAGGAGAACAGCGCTACGGAGGCTGTCGGTTCTGCGCAGGAGAATCCTTATGCTGTGTGTACCTCCAAATCAAAGGAAGAGGTGGAGGAATTTGCCGCCAGGGCAAAGGAATGCGTGCTGAAAGAGGATTGGGAAGCGGTTTCGGGAATGGCTTCTTATCCCATTACGATTCAAAATGTAACCTATCCGGATGCGGAAAGTCTTGCGGCAGCCGATATCACGCTGACGGAAGCGTATCGTGGCAGCCTGGAGCAGGCAAGCTGTACAGATCTTTTTGCTAATTGGGAAGGGATCATGATTGGAAACGGTGAGATTTGGTTTGCAGAACTGCTGGATGAGGAAGGTAATTCGTTGGGCCTGTTTATTACAGCGATTCAGGATGGCAATCATTAAAACAGAAAAATGCAGAATGGCCTTCAGCAAGGCAGAAAACGGTCTTACTTGCTTTTGACATGATTTGCTTTGGACATTTTGCCCCGCCCGGCGGCTTTCTGCCGCATTTTGGCTACGGCAGAAAGCCATCGGGCAGGGCAAGTGATAAAGGCAAAGGGGATAAGGGCCTTTTGGCTATTTATTCTTTTTTGAAAAATTCCGGACCGCGGCCGCAGATGGGACAGCGAAAATCTTCTGGAGGCTGTTTTCCCTCATAAACATATCCGCATACTTGGCAGATCCATTTTTCACTGCTGACGGAAGAGGCGGGGCCCTGAGGTTCCGGTTTTGCGGAAGAGGGTTCCTCTTCCGTTTTTTGCTGTTCCGGCTGCCAGGTGGGGGCATTTTTCGGCGCTTTTCCTTTGACTACGCGATGGTAGTAAGAATAAGTCATCGGGGCTGCGGAACCATTCAGGATTTCGGCTTCCTCCGCCTGCCCCAGGAAAATGGTGTGGGTCGGTGCTTCCAATGTCCCGATCAGGCGGCAGACCACATATCCGCAGGAGGAAGCGATTACAGGAAGTCCCCCTGCTATCTTTACAGGTACATGCTGGAATTTATCCGTGTCCCTGCTGCTGTGGAAACCGAATGTGCCGATCAGCGCTGGATCCGTATCTTCTCCCAGAACCGAAAATGCAAACTTGCCCGTTTTTTTAATGCAGCCATTGGTATAGTTGTCATGATTTACACTCACGGCAAAGGTGGCAGGCTCTGCGGTGATCTGCATGATGCTGTTTGTTACGCAGCCCACAGCTCTGTCCCCATCCAGAGAAGTAGTGATGTATACGCCGTAGTTTAATTGAAAAAATGTCCGAATATCCATTTCATCCTCCATTCCGGAGCGTAGCAAAGCTTCACTTTGCTGTGACGGGGCGAAGAGAAATCGCGAATGCGATTTCTCTTCTGTTATCACAGCTATTTGTGACGCTCCAGCACAAATAGCTGTGTGAAACATAAGCCAGATGGCTTATGTTTCACATTATCCTCCTTTTTAGGTCATTGCCGCACCGTCTACGGAAAGAATTTCTCCTGTGACATAAGAAGCCAGATCACTTGCAAGGAATAGGAAAGCGTTTGCAATATCCTCCGGCTCGCCGACACGTCCGAGAGGAATGGTACGAACAAGCGGTTCGATCAGTTCTTTCGGCAGTGCAGCCACCATATCCGTCCGGATGACGCCGGGAGCGACCGCATTGACACGGATGTGATCCCGTCCCAGCTCCCTTGCCAGGGATTTGGTCAGGCCGTTCACTGCGAATTTAGATGCCGGATATCCAACACCTGCAGCCTGTCCGTAAATGCTCACCATGGAGCTGGTATTTATAATCACGCCGCCGCCCTGTTCCTTCATCAGAGGGGCCGCCGCTCTGGCACAGCGGAATACCGCGTTCAGGTTCAGATCCATGATTTTCTCAAAGTCTTCTTCTTTATAATCGTAAAAAGAATCTCTTGCGGATATTCCTGCGTTATTTACCAGGATATCCACTCTGCCGAACAGATCCTTCACTTGCTTCATCGCCATTTCCACATCGGTCATGCTGCCAAGATCCGGCGCCATGCCGGATACATTCCAGTCCGGATTTTCCGCCTGAAGCGCTGCGACGGCCTTGTCCACGGTTTCCTGTCTGGAACCCCAGAGGATAACTGACGCCCCGTTCTCCAGAAATTTTTTTACTACTGCAAAGCCGATTCCTCTTGTTCCTCCTGTAACAACTGCAATTTTCCCTTTCAGCATAAAAAACCTCCTCCATAAAATAATAATGATAATTATTACTATTTAAGATTATCATACCATACTTTCCTCGTTTGTCAATATAAAATATATGGAATGAAGCAGAAACTGCTACTACTCAGCCCTCCGCATATGCCATTTTGTCTCCCTTGTTTGTGCCCCTGGTTCCCCAAGCACGGGCATCCGCCTTCTG
>ERZ826396.2077-NODE-2077-length-18313-cov-3.531384_pt1 | contig 18313 bp, 15 predicted proteins | sample MGYA00519926_ERZ826396 | MGnify/ENA primary metagenome ERZ826396 (study PRJEB31778, sample SAMEA3449230) | human gut metagenome | biome: human gut; feature: human-associated habitat; material: faeces | place: United Kingdom | collected 2010/2012 ... | reverse complement strand
CCCGGGCCGCCGCCAGTCCTTTCATCCCAGCGTCGTCGCGCGGCTGGCCGAAAGTCGTGTCGGCCTCGATGGCCATGCGCTGCGTTTCGTCGATGGCGATGGCCCAGGGCGAAGCCTTGGCCGCGGTGGCGATCAGCACGAGCCGTTCGATCCGCTCCGGTTCCGAAACGGCCCACTCGATGGCCTGAAAACCTCCGACCGAGCTGCCCACCAGCGTCCCGATGCGCCCGATGCCGAGCGCGTCGGCCAGCAGCCGGTGCGCCCGCACGATGTCGCGGATCGTGAAGGGCGGAAAATCCTTGTACCAGGGCCGCCCCGTGGCGGGATTCACGTGCAGCGGCCCCGTCGTGCCGTAGTGCGAGCCGATGATGTTGGCGCAGACGACGAAATGGCGCGCGGGGTCGAGGAACCGTCCCGCCTCGACCGTGTGGGGCCACCAGTCGGCGACGTCCGAATTGGCCGTCAGCGCGTGGCACACCCATGCCACGTTGTCCTTGGCGGCGTTCAGCGTGCCGTAGGTGTGGTAGGCGATCCGCAGCTCGGGCAGTGTATGGCCCGTTTCGAGTTCGAACGGTCCGGGAGCTATGTAAATCTGCGGTTCCATTATCCGATTTGTGCGAAAGCCTGTTCGAAATCCTCGATGAGGTCGTCGGCGTTTTCCAGTCCCAGCGAGATGCGCAGCAGCGTGGGCGTGACGCCTGCCGCTGCGAGGTCGGCGTCGCTCAACTGTTTGTGGGTCGTCGACGCCGGATGGGTCACGACGGTGATCGAGTCGCCGATCATGGTCATGTTGGCCGCCAGACGGAGCGATTCGACGAAGCGCACGGTGCTTTCGAGCGTGCCCTTGAGTTCGACGGTGAAGACCGCCGATGAGCCGTAGCGGTAGTATTTGCGGGCGTTTTCATGGCTCGGGTGCGTGTCGAATCCCACGAAGCTGACCCGCTCGACCTTCGGGTGGCTGCGGCAGTATTCGGCCAGTTTCCAGGTGGATTCCACCTGATGCTTCACGCGCAGCGAGAGGGTCTCCAGCCCGATCATCATCAGGTAGGAGTCGAACGGCGAGGGGCAGCATCCCAGGTCGCGCAGCCCGTCGACGCGGCATTTGACGATGAAGGCCGCCGGACCGAACGCCTCGTGTAAATTCAGCCCGTGATACCCTTCCGAAGGTCCGTCGATCTGCGGGAATTTGCCGTTCGCCCAGTTGTAGTTGCCGCCGTCGACGATCACGCCGCCCATGGCCGTTCCGTGGCCGTTGATCCACTTCGTCGCGGAGTCCACGACGATGTTCGCGCCCCACTCGAACGGGTTGCAGAGGTAGCCCGCCGCGCCGAACGTGTTGTCGACGATGAACGGAATGTCGCGCCGCCGGGCCAGTTCGCCCAGCGCCTCCAAGTCGGGGACCGCGCAGGTGGGATTGCCCATGCTCTCGGCGTAGAGCGCCTTGGTGCGGCTGTCGATCAGCGCCTCGAAATCCTCGGGACGCTCGCTCGGGGCGATGCGGCAGTCGATGCCGAGCCGGCGCAGCGACGTGCGGAACTGGTTGTAGGTGCCTCCGTAGAGGAACGGCGAGGCGACGATGTTGTCCCCTTCAGCCGCCAGCGAAAGCACGGCGATCAGGATGGCCGACATGCCCGACGAGACGGCGAGCGCCCCCACAGCCCCGTACAGGGCGGCGATGCGCTGTTCGTAGGCCGTCGTGGTGGGGTTTTGCAGGCGCGTATAGATGTTGCCGCCTTCGCTCAACTCGAAGAGCCTTGCGGCGTGGTCGCAGTTTTTGAACCGATAGGCCGCCGTGGGATAGATCGCCACGCCCCGGGCGCCGGTGGGTTCGTCGGGTTGCAGGCCCGCATGAATCTGGAGGGTTTCGAAACGGTACTTTTTTGAATCCATGGTATGTTATATCTGTCGTTAAAAAATCCGATAAAAAAATCCGACCTCTACGAAGCCGGATTGTGTCATTTTCAGTGCATGAAGGAGCTACACCCGGCGAAAACGGTTGCACATGCACATGGACATCATCATCGTTCCGCGGTGTTCTCCGCGGCGCCGACAGTCGTATGTTGCAGGGCTGGTCATTCGCTTCTGTTGCTCTTACGGTGCAAATATAGGAAATTTTTTCGGAAATCCTCTTTTTCGGCCGGAATTTTGTTTTGCGTAAAAAAACGGGCTTTTTTTGTCATATAAATGAGCGGAATTTTGTAGTTGAGAAAATTATACTTAGTATTTGTCGCGAAGACAGAATGCATCACACATTTAGAAAATTACGATATGAAAAAACTTTGCACGGCTTTGATGGCGGTGGCTGTTGTCGCTTCCTCCTGTCAGAAGGATCTGGGCGGAAGCCCTGACAGTCCGGTTGTGCCGGGGGCTGTTCCCGCCGATTTCGACTGGAAAACGACCCGGAACGTGACCGTTTCGGTGTCGGCGCCCGTCGTGGAAGGCACGACGCCACCCTATGCCGTGATCCGCATTTACTCCTCGCCGATCCTTTCGGCGGAGAATCTGGCGGCCCGGGGCGTGGCGAAATCCGCTATGCCTTTCCGGTCGGCGTTCACGCTGCCCGCCGGGACCGAAAACCTCTATGTCCAGACCACCCTGCCCGACGGCACGAAGTCGGTGAAGATGGTCGGGGCGCACGGCACGGTCGCCGTGACGGGCGCTTCGATGAAGGCTGCCGCTGCGCCGAAGATGCGTCTGGCGGCGAACGCCCGGGTCGGGAGTTCGATGCCCGATTATCCGAAAATGGAGGCGCCCGATGCGGCGTCGTTCGATTCCAAAGCCGTGATCACCGCGATCGAGAGCGGCAAGAGCTACCAGCTGGGAGCCAGTTGGGCTTTTTACGCCGCTCCCGAATACCTGATCCCTGCCGGGGCGGAGGTTGCGGGCGAATTGGATCTCAACGGCGGGTTCAGCCCCTATCAGGCCCCGATCCTCTATGTCGCCGGCAAACTGACGCTTTCGTCGCTCAACATCGGACGGGCCAAACTGGCTGTATTGCCGGGCGGCGAGGTGAAGATCGGGACCCTGAAAATTCAGCCTTCCGCAGCCGACGGGGCTGCGGTCTACGTCTTTGCCGATGGCAAGCTGTCCGTCGGGAAACCCAATGTCAGCGGCAAATGCATCGTAAACAACGGTACGTTGACGGTCGATGGCAGCCTCGACATGAATAGCGGTCTGACTGTCTACAACACGGCGACGGGCGTGCTGACCGTGACCGACGAGATGAAGGTTTCGAACTCCGCGCGGATCTACAACGACGGCGCCGTTACGGTCGACGACCTGAAGATCAATTCCGACGGCGAGTTCCACAACTGCGAGAACGCCCTGCTCGTCGTGAACGACGAGTGCGAGTTGGAGCGCAATACGGCCATTTACCAGCGTGGCCGGGCTTCGATCGAAGAGATGACCGCCCGCGGTACGATCTGGGTGAACTGCCACACTTCGGTGAACGAGCTGGAGGCCCAGGGGGCGGAGTTCAATTTCAGCGCGAATGCCGGCTCGATGCCGGAAGGGTCGAATTCAACAATACGAACGTGTCGATGGCCAGCGGCGCGATCTTCACGATGGAGGAGTACAACATCGACGAGAAGGGCGGCAAGAACAATTTTACGTTTACCGGCGACGCCGACCCCAGGGCCGTGGTCCTGATTTCGGAGAAGGCGTATATCCGCAAAGGGCATGAAACCTATTTCTCGGGAGCGATCGAGGTCGTTTATGACAACGACCGGGATGAGGATTACACGATCCGGAAGGATTATCTGACCGACGGGGCCGTGATGTCGGCGTCGCAGACGACGATCATCGCAGAAAACGGCTGCAACGGCGGCAAGGACCCCGTAAATCCCGATCCGGAGCCGGAACCCGACGAGTATGCGAACGTTCCCGGACATACCTATACTTATTGCTTCGAGGACAACTGGCCGTGGCTGGGCGATTACGACATGAACGACGTGGTCATCGTGAGCCGTATCGACCGTATGATGTCGAAGGATGGCGGCAAGGTCTCGGCTCTTACGATCAACTGGGAACTGCGTGCTGCGGGGACCACCTACGACATCGCCGGAGCCGTGCAGATGGACAAGGTGCAGACGTCGGACGTGGCCGGCGTCGTCTCGTCGCACGAGGGCTTCGGCAGCGGTGCGTTCGCTTCGCGGGGACTTGACGCCGACAGCCCCTGTGCCGTGATTCCGTTCTTCAACAGGACGGAGGAGCTGTTGAGCGCCTCGAACACCTGGAAGGGACAGCCCGCCGCCGCAATCCGGAAACACACCACGACGGTGACCTTCTCGCAGCCGGTGGACATCGCCTCGGTACTGGATTCGGAGATGAACTTCTTCATCGCGCCGAAGCAGCGCACCAGCGAGATTCACATGCCGGGCTATGCGCCGACCGCTTCGGGGATTATCGGCAAGGGTTCGTTCCTGCCTTCGGACCCCTACAAGTTCTTCGTGACGGAGGGCGACCAGACCAAGAACAACTACATGATGTGGGCGCTGATGATTCCGGGCGAGTTCCGCTACCCTGCCGAGGCGAACGACATCCGCGGCGTCTACGAACACTTCATGGCATGGGCCTCGTCCAACGGCGCGGAGCACGCGGAGTGGTATCTGGAGAGCGCCGATGCCGGCAGGATCTATTGAGAGAACGACCTGTTATGGGAAGAGGCTGCGAACGATTCGCAGCCTCTTTCGCATCCGGAAGATGCCGGCGGACCGAGGGCAGCACAGGTCTCGAGGACGGCCGTGCCGTGCGGGGCTTCCGCAGGCCCGGGGACCGCAGGCTTTGAAACTCCGCGGGAACCGCGGCTTCGCTTCGCAGAGGCCTGTGGGCCTCGGGCGGACGGAGACGCCTTTGCGGCGTCCGGCGGTCATGTCGTTTCCGGACGTAAAAAAAGCCCCGCAGTATAAATCTGCGGGGCTTTTGCATGGTTGCGAAACTCACGGTTTGCGGTCGATCAGTTCGATGCCCTTCCGGGTCCCCGCGCCGCGGAGTATCGTCCGGCAGAAGAGCCGGAGTTCCTCGCGGACCGTGCCGTTCAGGCGCAGGTCGAGGATCGTGCTCATCAACTGCTCGGCAAATGCCGGGGCGTCGATTTCGGGCAGCAGAAGCTGTTCCTGGCGACAGGTTTCGAGGTAGTCGGTCAGTTCCCTGCGCCAGAATTCCCGGTGCTCGTCGTAGTGCTCCGCGAAGATGATCTTGCGGCTGATGTCCGACAGGAAACGGTGGTCTACCGTATAGAGGTTGTCGATGTATTCGTTCGTCAGCCGGAGCACCTTTTGCAGCGGATTGCCGCCGCGCCGTTTGCGGCAGGCGACGATGCGTTCCCGCTGCTGGTGGCTCATGGCGTCGAGGCATGCGCTTACGAGGTCATTCTTGTCGGTGAACATTTCGTACAGGGTGCGTTTCGAGATTCCCAGCGTCTGTGCGATCTCATCGACCCGGACGGCACGGATGCCGTTCCGGGCGATAAGCTCCTGCGTAGCGTGGATGATCTCCTCTTTGGTCACTCCCCGTTTCATTATTTTTCCTCCGTAATGTCACGTCCGCCGCCGAGAGCCTGGTAGAGGTTCACGGTTCCCTGGATTTCGTCGAAACGGTCTGCGATCTGCGACAGCTGTGCCGAAAGCAGCGACTGCTGGGCGGTCAGCACTTCGAGGTAGGTGGTCGAGCCGTGCTGCATCAGCAGTTCGGTCGACTCCACGGCGCGCTCCAGCGCTTCGATCTGCCGCACGCGGAGGTCCGCCTTGGCGCGGGCCGACTGGCACTGCGTGAGGGCGTTGTTGACCTCGGCGCCTGCGTTGAGCAGCGTCTGCTGGAACGACAGCTTCGATTCCTCCTGCTGCGCCTTGGCGATCTTCACGCGGGCACGGTTGGCGTTGGCGTTGAAGATCGGCTGCAGGAGCGATCCTGCGGCGTTCCAGATCAGCTTGCCGGGATTGACGATGCCTGCGCCGCTGTTGTTGGTCCAGCCCACTGTGCCGCTCAGCGTGATCGAGGGATAGAGGGCCGAACGGGCGCTCGCCGTGGCGTAGTACGACTGCATGAGCGAATACTCGGCCGAACGTACGTCGGGACGGTTCGAAAGCATCAGCAGGGGTACGCCGACCGTCAGGTCGTCGGGCAGCTGCTGGTTTTCGAGGCGTCCGCGTGCGATGGTGTGCGGAACCTCTCCCAGCAGCGAGCAGAGCGAGTTCTCGGCCTGCGTACGCTGGTAGCCCAGGTCGTGCAGCGATGCCTCGATGGCCAGCGTGTTGGCCTCGTACTGGGCCACTCCGGCCTCGTTGGCGTAGCCCGCCTCTTTCAGGGCGCGCATCGCCTCGACGCTCTGGCGCCATTTGGCGACCGTCTCCTCCGTCACCTCGTACTGGCTGTCGAGCATCAGCAGCGTGTAGTAGAGATTGGCCACGCCCGAGATCAGCTGCGTCTTCACGGCCTGCTCGTACTCCTTGCTCTGGGCGTAGAGCGCCTTGGCCTTGCGCTTGGCGTTGGTCAGTCCGTTGAAGATGTCGATCTGCCAGCTGGCCGTCACGGGAATCGAATAGGTTTTCGCCGTCGGTCCGCCGTCGAAGCTGCTCAAGCTGCCCTGCGGGGCGAAGTTGAACGACGGCAGGTAGGCCAGACGCGCCGATTTAAGTGTCGCCTCGGCCTCCTTCACGCGCCAGCCTGCCGACAGCAGGTCGGTGTTGTTCTCCAGCGCAAGCGCGATAAGCGCCTGCAACTGGGGATCGGTGAACATTTCCTGCCAGCGGATGTCGCCCAGGGTGGTCGTGTCGGCGGTCTCCGCCGATCCGTACAGCCCTGCGGTCGTCACCTCGGGACGGGTATAGGGTTTGTAGATGCCGCAGCCGGTCAGCGCCGCCGCGGCGCATATAATCAGGATCTTTTTCATGTGTTACTCCTCCTCTTTCTCGTTTTTACACTCTTCCAGTTCGGCGCGCACGGCCCACTGCGGATCGGGATCGAATTCCAGGGGCTTGACTTTCTCCTGCAACGTCTGGAAGACGATGAACAGCGTCGGCACGAGGAACAGCAGCGCCAGCGTACCTACGATCATACCGCCGATGACACCTGCACCGAGGGTCGAGTTGCCGTTTGCGCCTACGCCGTGCGAGAGCACCAGCGGGATCATACCGAACACGCAGGTGAGGACGGTCATCAGAATGGGACGCAGACGGGCTTTGGCGGCCGACACGGCGGCCTGCGAGAGGCTCATGCCCGCGGCGCGGCGGTCGGCGGCGTACTCCGTGATCAGGATGGCCGTTTTCGACAACAGACCGATCAGCATGATGATACCCGTCTGGAGGTAGATGTTGTTCTCCAGTCCCATCATCTTGGCGAGCAGGAACGAACCCATCAGACCGCACGGAACCGACAGAATGACGGCGAACGGAATGAGGAAACTCTCGTACAGCGCGCTCAGGATGAGGTAGATCAGCAGGATACAGATACCGAAGATGATGACCGTGTTGCTGCCCGTCTGGGCCTCCTCGCGCGTGATGCCGTCGAACTCGTAACCGTAGCCCTTCGGAAGCACCTGCGCGGCCGTTTCCTGAATGGCCCGGATGGCGTCGCCCGACGAATAACCGTCGGCGGCCGTACCGTTCACGGCGATCGAACTGTACATGTTGAAGCGGTTCAGCACCTCGGAGCTGTAAACCCTCGTCAGATTTACGAACTGGCCCAGGGGAGCCATCTCGCCGCTGCTCGAACGCACGTAGACGTTGTTGAGCGACTCGGTGTCGAGACGGTATTTCGGATCGGCCTGCATCGTCACATAGTACATTTTCGAGAACCGGTTGATGTTCGAAACATACTGGCCGCCGTAGTAGCCTGCCAGCGTCGAGAGGATCGAGGTCGGCGATATGCCGGCACGCTTGGCCTTCGCCGCGTCGATGTCCACCATGTACTGCGGGAAGTTGATGTTGAAGGTCGAGTATGCGCGGGCGATCTCCGGACGCTGGTTCAGCGCGCCGATGAATTGCAGGTAAATATTGTAGAATTCGGTCAGGTCGCCGCCGGTCTTGTCCTGCAGGTGCATGGAGAAACCGGTCGAGGTTCCGTAACCCGAGATCATCGGCGGAGCCACGGCGAAGATCTGTGCGTCCTTGATGTCGGCGGTGCGGCCGTAAATCTGGCCGATGACGGCGTTCACGTCATCCTCCTTGTTCGGACGCTCGTCCCAGTCCTTGAGTTTGATGATGGCCATACCGTACGACGAACCCTGTCCGGCGATCATGCCGTAACCGGCCACCTGCATGTAGTCGCGAATCTGCGGAATGCCGCTGATGCGCTGCGAAACCTGCTCCATGACCTTGTGGGTCTCGGCGAGCGAGGAACCCGGGGCCGTGGTGACGTTGACCATGATCGTACCCTGGTCCTCGTCGGGAACCAGACCCGTCTTGGTGGTGTTCATCAGCAGAGCCAGCGCCGCGATGGTCAGGCCGAGCGTCGACCACATCAGCCACTTGTGCTTGATGAAGAGCATCACGCCGTGCTTGTACTTGTTGACCAAGGCTCCGAATGCCGTGTTGAAGGCCTTGCGGAAACGCGCCGCGAAGTTGTCGCGCATCTCGCCGTTCTCGTCGAGGTACGGCTTCAGGATCATGGCGCAGAGCGCCGGCGACAGCGTAAGGGCGTTGACGGCCGAAAGACCCACGGCCACGGCCATCGTGATACCGAACTGCGTGTAGAAGACGCCCGACGTTCCGCCCATCATGGCGACGGGGATGAACACGGCCATGAAGACCAGCGTCGAGGTCACGATGGCCGACGTGATACCCGACATGGCGTCGATGGTCGCCATGTAGGAGGATTTGTAGCCCGCGTCGAAGCGTGCCTGCACGGCTTCGACGACGATGATGGCGTCGTCGACGACCGTACCGATCGCAAGAACCAGCGCGAAGAGGGTCAGCAGGTTGATCGAGAATCCGGCGAATGCGAGGAAGCCGAAGGTTCCGATCAGCGCCACGAGAATCGACACCGTGGGGATGAGCGTCGAGCGGATGTCCTGCAGGAAGACGTACACGACCAGGATCACGAGGAGGATGGCCTCGAACAGGGTCTTGACCACCTCTTTCATCGAGGCGTAGAGGAAGTCGTTCACGCTCTGGAGGTGTGCGACGGCGATGCCTTTCGGCAGTTCGGCCTGCAATTCGTCGAGCAGGGCGTTGACGTCGTTCACGACCTGCGTGGCGTTCGAACCGGCCGTCTGGAAGATCATCGTGCTGACGCCCGGATGGCCGTTGGTGTAACCTTTGTAAGCGTAGGATTCGCTGCCCAGTTCGATGTCGGCGATGTCCTTCAGACGCAGGAGCGTGCCGTCGGGCTTCGAGAGCAGCACGATTTCACCGAACTCTTCGGGCGTCTGGTGGCGTCCGCGGTATTTCATCGTGTACTGGAATGTGTTCTGGGAGTTCTCGCCCAGCGTACCGGTCGCCGACTCGATGTTCTGTTCGGCCAGCGCCGCCGTCACGTCCGACGGGATGAGCTTGTACTGGGCCATTACGTCGGGTTTCAGCCAGACGCGCATCGAGTAGTCGGCGCCGAGGGTGAACACCTCGCCGACGCCGCGGATACGCTGGATACGCGGCTCGACGTTGATCTTCAGGTAGTTCGACAGGAAGGTCTCGTCGTAGGAGTCGTCGGGGCTGTAGAGCGAGAAGATCTTGACCATCGAGGTCTGGCGCTTCATGGTCGTCACACCGATCTGCGTGACCTCGGGAGGAAGCTGGCCGGTGGCGCGTGACACTTTGTTCTGCACGTTGACGGCCGCCATGTCGGCGTTGGTTCCCTGGCGGAAATAGATCGTCACGGAGGCGCTGCCGACGGCTGCGCTGGAGGTCATGTAGGTCATGTCCTCCACACCGTTGATGGCCTGTTCGAGCGGTACGATGACCGACTTCTGAATCGTTTCGGCGCTGGCTCCCGGATAGGAGGCGCGCACCATGACCGTCGGGGGCGCGATGTCGGGATACTGCTCGACGGGCAGTGTCGCCAGACCGATCAGACCGGCGATTACGATTACGATTGATATGACCGACGCCAATACGGGTCGTTCTATGAAATGCTTGAGTGTCATAGGTTATTCCTCCTTCTCGGTTTGGGTTTGAGCGGCGGACTCGTCGGTTGCGGGAGCTGCGGCAGCGGCTGCTGCGGCCTGGCCCTTCGGAACGATGGGCGTGCCTTCGCGCAGCAGACCCACGCCTTCGGCAACGATCACATCGCCCGGCACGAGTCCCGCGCGTGCTATATACTCGCGGCCGTTCGAGATCTTCTCGACGTCGATCATCGCCGAAGAGGCCTTGCCGTCCACCACTTTATATACATATACTTTGTTCTGGAGTTCGAACGTCGCGGCCTGCGGAACGGCGATGCAATCCTTGTAGATGCTCGGCAGGATGATGTTGCCCGCACCGCCGCTGTGCAGCAGTCCGTTCGGGTTGGGGAACGCCGCGCGCAGCGACACGCTGCCCGTCGAGGTGTCGATGACGCCGCTGATCGACTCCACGCGGCCCGTCTGGTCGTAGGTCGAACCGTCGCTGAGCTGCAACTGTACGCCCGGCATGCTCTTGAGCGTTTCGGCGATCGAGCCGTACTGGCGTGTCAGGGCCAGGAGCTGGTTTTCGGTCATCGAGAAGTAGACGTACATCTCCGAGTTGTCCGATACGGTGGTCAGCGGCTGCGGGATCGAAGCGCTCACCAGCGCGCCGACGCGGTACGGCAGCGTTCCCACCACGCCGTCGGTCGGAGCCTTCACGACCGTGTAGGAGAGGTTGTTGGCGGCGTTCACGCGCTGTGCCTCGGCCTGTGCGAGCTGGGCCTTGGCTGTCAGCAGGTTGTTGTTGGCCGTCGAGAGGTCGAACTGCGAAACGACGTTGCGGGCGAAAAGCTCCTTCTTGCTGTCGTAGGTGAGCTGTGCGGTGGCTACGCCGGCTTTGGCGGCCTCGACGTTGGCCTCGGCGGTCTGCAAGGCGGCTTTGTAGGGAACCTGGTCGATGATGAAAAGGGTCTGTCCCTTGGCGACTTTCTGACCTTCGTTGACGCAGAGCTGTGAGATCGTTCCCGAAACCTGCGGATAGATTGCGATGTCCTGACGGCCGCGGATCGTCGCCGAGTAGTTGCTCGGGATTTCCCGGTCGGTGGTGGCGATGGTCATTACGGCGTATTCGCCGGGGCCCATTGTCATCGGAGCCTGTTTGCATCCGACGGCCGCCATGCAGCATGCCAAAACGGCAGCTTTCACAAATGTTTGCTTCATAACAATTCCTTTAACTGATTGGACTAAAAAACTTTTTCAGGTGCAAAAGTATTTTAAAAACGGTATCAATGTACCCTTTATTGCGAACAGAATTGGTACTTTTCGGAATAAAAATGGAACATTTATCGAAAATTTCATTATTTTTGTTCGAAAAAAGAATTGTATGCCACAGGTCAATCCGCTAATCACTACTCCCGAGGAGCAATTTGTTGTGGGCGAATCCGATTTCGCCTTTTTCGGCAATTACGCCTGCCGTGTGGAAGGAGGTGCGATTCTCTTCTGTCGCAGCGGCAGCGCCGACGCCACCGTCAACCAGTACCAGGGGCAGGTGCGCCGCAATACGATGGTGCTGCTGCTGCCCGGATCTATCTTCATGCTCACCGACCGCACGGAGGATTTCAGGGCGGCCTACTGCTCGTTTTCGCGGGATCTCTTTTCCGAGGCGGCCTTCCGGATGGACCCTTCGTTTTTCCACGCCCTGCGTGAGCGTCCGATCTCCCATCCGCCCCAGCGGATCGTCGAGGGGGCTTCGATCTGGCTCCAGATGGCGGCCTACACCTACCGCGACCGCGGCAACGTGTTCCGCAATACGATCATCAAGAACCGTTTGCAGAATCTGCTGCTGGAGAGTTACGACAAGATGCAGCGTTTCGCAGCCCGGCAGCACCGCGTGCCGGAGACGACTACGCGGCAGTCGGAGCTGTTCCACCGTTTCGTCGCTCTCGTGCACGAGCATTGCGCCCAGGAGCGCGAAGTGTCGTTTTACGCCGACAAACTCTGCATTTCGACCCGTTACCTGTCGACCATCGTGCGCAGCGTGGCGCACAGTTCGGCCAAGGAGTTCATCGACCGTTCGGTGATGCTGGAGATCAAGATGATGCTCCAGTCGACCGACCTTTCGGTGCAGGAGATCGCCTACCGGCTCCGGTTTCCCGACCAGTCCTACCTCGGGCGTTTTTTCAAGAAGCACGCGGGGGAATCGCCCACCGAGTACCGCAACAACAAAAAATAGGTATCCGGGTTTCGGACTTTTGTCCGCTCCGGGCGGTAAATTCTGCGTCCGGGACGGTTTGTGTCCCTGCGTAGTCCGGCCCGCAGCAGCCGGAACGCTTTGAACGGGCCTCGCCGCATGCCCTGAACGGGCGCGCCCGCTTCGCATTTCTGTCCTACCTCTGTACCATTCGGTCCGAATCCGCGCTCCGCCTCCCGCGCCGGGAACAACCTCCCGGATTTTTCGGTAACTTTTAGGCCGTAAACGGGACCTGATTGGACCCGGAATTGCACGGGATTCGTAAAATGACCAAAAACACAGCGATTATGAGCAAGACAGTTGAAATTTTAGGGGAGCAGGCCGGCTACTACCTCTCCCACGTATGCCGCACCATCGACAAAAAGTCGTTGTACCTGCCGGGACCCGACACCGTGGACCGCATCTGGGCCGAATCCGACCGCAGCGTCCGTACGCTGGGCAGCCTGCAATGGATTCTCTCCAACGGACGGCTGGGCGGCACGGGCTATGTCTCGATCCTGCCCGTGGATCAGGGCATCGAGCACTCCGCGGGGGCTTCGTTCGCCCCGAACCCCGCCTATTTCGATCCGGAAAACATCGTCAGACTCGCCGTCGAGGGCGGCTGCAATGCCGTCGCCTCGACTTTCGGCGTGCTGGGAGCCGTGGCGCGCAAATACGCGCACAAAATTCCCTTCATCGTCAAAATCAACCACAACGAGCTGCTGTCCTACCCCAACACCTACGACCAGGTGTTGTTCGGCACGGTGCGCGATGCCTGGAACATGGGCGCCGCAGCCGTCGGGGCCACGATTTACTTCGGTTCGCCGGAGAGCCGCCGACAGCTGGTCGAGATCGCCCGCGCGTTCGACCTGGCGCACGAACTGGGCATGGCGACGATCCTGTGGTGCTACCTGCGCAACGAGGGTTTCAGGAAGGAGGGTGCCGACTACCACGCTTCGGCCGATCTCACGGGGCAGGCCGACCACCTCGGTGTGACGATCAAGGCCGACATCGTGAAACAGAAACTCCCGTCGAACAACGGCGGTTTCCGGGCCGTCGGCTTCGGCAAGACCAGCGACAAGGTCTACACCGAGCTGACTTCGGACCACCCCATCGACCTCTGCCGCTATCAGGTGGCCAACGGCTATATGGGCCGCGTGGGCCTGATCAACTCGGGCGGCGAGTCGCGCGGGGCCTCGGACTTGCAGGAGGCCGTCACGACGGCCGTGATCAACAAGCGCGCCGGGGGCATGGGGCTTATCAGCGGCCGCAAGGCCTTCCAGCGTCCGATGAAGGACGGCATCGCCCTGCTGCACGCCATTCAGGACGTTTACCTCGACGATGAAGTGACCATCGCATAATATCCGGGTCCCCGAAGACGTTTTTATATTAAAAAAGTGCAACTATGAAAATAACGCTATTCGGCACGCAGCCCTACGACCGGGAGTCGTTCGACCGCATCCGCGACACCTACGGGTTCGACATCTGCTACCACCGCAGCCACCTGAACGCCAATAACGTGGCCCTTGCGCAGGGTTCCGATGCGGTCTGCATCTTCGTCAACGACACGGCCGACGCCGGGACCATCCGCCAGTTGGCCGGGATGGGCGTGAAGCTGATCGCGCTGCGCTGTGCGGGCTTCAACAACGTCGACCTGAACGCCGCGGCCCGTTACGGGATTCCCGTGGTGCGGGTTCCGGCCTATTCGCCGCACGCCGTGGCGGAACACGCCGTGGCGCTGATGCTGGCGCTCAACCGTAAGATACACCGCGCCTACTGGCGCACGCGCGACGGCAACTTCTCGCTCCACGGGCTGATGGGCTTCGACATGTACGGCAAGACCGCAGGGATCGTCGGCACGGGCAGGATCGCCCGCGAGCTGATCCGCATTCTCAAGGGGTTCGGCATGGAGGTCGTGGCCAACGATCTGTTTCCCGATCCGCAGTACGCCGCGGAAGCGGGCATCGCCTACGTGCCGCTCGACGAGCTTTACGCCCGTGCGGACATCGTTTCGCTCCACTGTCCGCTGACCGACCGGACGCGCTACATGATCGGCGACGCGGCCATTTCGCGCATGAAACCGGGCGTGATCCTCATCAACACGGGCCGCGGTCAGCTGATCCATACCGAGGCGCTGATCGACGGACTGAAAGAGAAGAAGATCGGCGCTGCCGGACTGGACGTATACGAGGAGGAGGCCGGGTACTTCTACGAGGACACTTCCGACCGCATCATGGACGACGACGTGCTGGCGCGCCTGCTGTCGTTCAACAACGTGATCGTCACCTCGCATCAGGGCTTCTTCACACGTGAAGCAGTGGATAATATAGCACGCACCACGATGCAGAACATCAAGGACTTCAGCGAATGCCGGCGTCTGGAGAACGAGGTGCGCGCCGAACCGGAAAACGCAGTCGGACAGTTATGAAAAAGATCGTTTTGCTCCGCCACGGCGAGAGCGTCTGGAACAGGGAAAACCGGTTCACGGGGTGGACCGATGTGGATTTGAGCGAGAAGGGCGTCGCCGAGGCCGTCAAAGCCGGGGAGACGCTCCGCAAGGAGGGTTTTCATTTCGGCCGCGCCTATACCTCCTATCTGAAACGGGCCGTGAAGACCCTCGACGTCGTGCTCGACAGGATGGACCGGGACTGGATTCCGGTGACGAAGACCTGGCGGCTCAACGAGAAGCACTACGGCATGCTTCAGGGATTGAACAAGCGCGAGACGGCCGAAAAATACGGCGACGAGCAGGTGTACGTCTGGCGCCGCAGCTACGACGTGGCCCCCGCGCCGCTTCCGGAGGACGATCCCCGCAATCCGCGCTTCGATCCCCGCTACGCCGGGATTCCCGACGCCGCGCTGCCCCGCACCGAGTCGTTGAAAGACACCGTGGCCCGCACGATGCCCTACTGGGAGTGCGAGATACTCCCGGCGCTGGCCCGCCACGACGAACTGCTGGTGGTGGCCCACGGCAACAGCCTGCGGGGCATCATCAAGAACCTGAAAGGGATTTCGGACGAGGCCATTTCGGAGTTCAACCTTCCGACTGCCGTGCCCTACGTCTTCGAATTCGACGAGGGGCTGGGCTGTGTGAAGGACTATTTCCTGGGCGACCCGGCCGAGATCGCCTCCCTGATGGAGGCCGTCGCCAATCAGGGCCGGCGGGGCTGACCCCTCCCCCTCACTTCCGGTGTGCGAGACGCCGGTTTCGGAGGCAGTCGTCTGCCGATCCGTTTTTGATCCGGTTCTGTGTCTGGGGCGCAGAACCGGTTTTGCGTGCAGACGGTCTTCACCCGACCGAAAATGACGCCGCTCCGTAATAATGGTATGCCGAACCGTAATCGGGGTACGGAACCGTTGCGCGAAATACCCTATTTTTGCATCGTGAAACCATTCTTTTGAACCGATGAAACGAATCCTCTTCGCGGCCCTGACCGCCGCAGCCCTCTTTTCGGGCGGAATCCTGCAATCCTTAAATGCTCAAAATATGGAAATACCGAAAAAAGTCAGCCCGTTTCCCGTGGGCGACAAACTGCCGGAACAGTTTTCGAAGTACTTTATCGGGCAGGCCTGGCTCGCTCCGCTGACGGACGACAAGCGGCTGAACGCGCCCGTATCGAACGTCACCTTTTCGCCCGGATGCCGCAACAACTGGCACAGCCATACGGGCGGCCAGCTCCTGATCGCCGTCGGGGGCCGGGGCTATTATCAGGAGAAGGGCCGTCCGGCCCGGGCGTTGCTTCCGGGCGACATCGTGGAGATCGCGCCCGACGTGGTCCACTGGCACGGCGCGGCTCCCGACAGCTGGTTCTCGCATCTGGCCGTCGCGTGCAATCCCGCGACCAACGAGAACACATGGCTCGAACCGGTCGACGACGCGCAATATGCGGCAGCGACGGCTTCCGTCCCGGCCCCGGCCTCCCGCCTGGGTGAAGACGCCCGACGCCGCCTGGCCGAATTGTTTCCGGGCGGAATACCGGAACTTGGGGATGCGGACCCCGAATTATTTGAAATTTTTGGTAACTTTACGCTCGGCGAAGTGACCGCCTACGGCCAGCTCGACACGCGGACGCGCATGCTGTGCATCCTGGCCTCGAACATCGCTTCGCAGGGCCGGACCGCCTACCGGACGACGCTCGAAGGCGCGCTGAACGCCGGAGTGACGCCCGTCGAGGTGAAGGAGGCGCTTTATCAGGCCGTTCCCTACGTCGGCATGGCGAAGGTCGCCGACTTCGTAGGGATTACGAACGAGGTGCTGGAGGCGCGCGGCGTGACGCTGCCGCTTGCGGGGCAGTCGACGACCTCGTCCGCGGACCGCTTCGAAAAGGGGCTGGCGGTGCAGCGGTCGATTTTCGGCGCGGAGCGTATCGACGGGATGCGCGAGGCGGCCCCCGCGAACCAGAAGCACATCCAGCGTTACCTGTCGGACAACTGCTTCGGCGATTTCCTGACCCGCGGAGGCCTGGACGTGAAGATGCGTGAGCTGCTGACCTTCTCGATGCTCGTCTCGCTCGGGGGCTGCGAATCGCAGGTGAAGGGCCACATCGCCGGAAATGCGAACATAGGCAACGACAAGGCCACCCTGCTGGCCGTCGTGACCCAGTTGCTGCCCTATATCGGTTATCCCCGCACGCTGAACGGCATTGCGTGCCTGAACGAAGTTTTGCCGGAAAAATAAAAAAGTAGTGAGGTATGGAATACGTAAAATTGAACAACGGCGTCGAAATGCCGGTCCTCGGCTTCGGCGTTTATCAGATTTCGGACCCGGAGGTTTGCGAACGGGCGGTCGGCGACGCCCTGAAGATCGGTTACCGTTCGATCGACACCGCCGCGGCCTATGGTAACGAGGAGGCCGTGGGACGTGCCGTCCGTCGCAGCGGCGTTCCCCGCGAAGAGCTGTTCATCACCACGAAACTGTGGATCAGCGACGCGGGTTATGAGCCTGCCAGAAAGGCGTTCGAGGAGTCGATGTCGAAGCTGGGGCTGGACTATCTGGACCTCTATCTGATCCACCAGCCTTACGGCGACGTCTACGGTTCGTGGCGCGCCATGGAGGAGCTTTACCGCGAGGGCCGCATCCGCGCCATCGGTGTGTCTAACTTCTACCCCGACCGCCTTCAGGACCTGATTCTGCACAACGAGGTCGCGCCGGCGGTCAATCAGGTCGAAACCCATCCGTTCCACCAGCAGACCGCCGCCGCGGAGTTCATGCGCACGAAGGGCGTGCAGATCGAGTCGTGGGCGCCTTTCGCCGAGGGCAAGAACGGGCTGTTCTCGAACGAAGTCCTGCTGGCGGTCGCCGCCCGGTACAAAAAGACGGTGGCGCAGGTGGTGCTGCGCTGGCTGATTCAGCGCGGTGTGGTCTGCATTCCCAAGTCGGTGCATGCGGAGCGTATCGCGGAGAATTTCGACGTGTTCGGCTTCGCGCTCGATGCCGAGGACATGGCTGTGATCGCCTCGCTGGACCGTCCGGAGAGCAGTTTTCTGGATCACCGCGATCCCGAAACGGTTGAATGGTTGAGTAATTTGCATTGAAATCAATCCGCTGGCCCTGTTCGCCGCCGGTGGCGTCGCTCCCGAATCCGGTCCACCTCCAAAACCCCGTCTCGGGCGGCCCGGCGGCCACGGCGACGGCCCGATACGACATGAGTTCCGAAATAAATTCACTTGATTCAGATTTGAATCTATGTTACGAAAAATCAGAATTGCGGCCGCGGCCTTTTTCTTCGTGCTGACGACGCTGCTGTTCCTCGATTTTACCGGAACGCTTCACGCGTGGTTCGGCTGGATGGCGAAAATCCAGTTCCTGCCCGCCCTGCTGGCCCTGAATGTCGGCGTCGTGGCGTTCCTGGTGATCCTGACGCTTCTTTTCGGCCGCGTGTACTGTTCGGTCATCTGCCCGCTGGGGGTGATGCAGGACATCGTTTCGTGGGCCTCCGGGAAGCGCAGAAAGCACCGGAACCGCTTCGCGTACTCCCCCGCCCTCACCTGGCTGCGCCGGGGGATGCTCGTCGTGTTCGTCGCTGCGATGCTGGCGGGTGTCGGTT
>ERZ826396.2071-NODE-2071-length-18383-cov-5.628710_pt1 | contig 18383 bp, 18 predicted proteins | sample MGYA00519926_ERZ826396 | MGnify/ENA primary metagenome ERZ826396 (study PRJEB31778, sample SAMEA3449230) | human gut metagenome | biome: human gut; feature: human-associated habitat; material: faeces | place: United Kingdom | collected 2010/2012 ... | reverse complement strand
GCGAGAAGTTGTAGCTCTTCTTGCGCGCCTCGGTGATGGTGAACGTGGCCAGCGTGGCATCGAGCGTGCCGTTGTCCAGCATCGCGCCGCGCGTGGTGACGTTCACGCCGGTCACCCGCAGCGCGTCGGGGCTGCCCTTGATGCGCTTCGCCAGCTCGCGCGCGATGTCCACTTCCATGCCCTCGATGTTGCCCGTCTCGGGATTCTGGAAGCCGAAGCCGGGCACGTCGATCTTCGTGCCCACGCGCAGCACGTCTGCGCCGCCGGCGCAACCGGCGAGGCCGCCCGTCGCCCCGCCCAGCACGAGTGTCGACGCAACCAGCGCCGAGGAGCGTATGAACGTTCTTCTCGTGATCATGGCCGCGCCTACAGGATCTTCGACAGGAAGCTCTTGACGCGAGCGTTGTCGGTCTCGTCGAACAAGTAATGGGGCGTGCCCTGGTCTACCACCAGGCCGTTCTCCATGAATACGACCTTGTCGGCCGCCTCGCGCGCCAGACCCATCTCGTGAGTGACCATGACGATGGTCATGTTCGTCTCGGCCAGCGACTTGATGACGTCGAGCACCTCCTGCACCATCTCGGGATCGAGCGCGCTCGTGGGCTCGTCCAGCAGCATGATCTTGGGATGCATGTTGAGGGCGCGGGCGATGGCCACGCGCTGCTGCTGCCCGCCAGAGAGCTGGTCGGGGTACTTGTCCACCTTGTCGGAAAGCCCCACGCGCTCCAGATAGGCGCGCCCGTCGCGCTCGGCCTGCTCGCGCGGCACCTTCAGCACCTTGATGGGTGCCAGCGTCACGTTCTCGAGCACGGTCTTGTGCGGGTAGAGGTTGTAGCTTTGGAACACCATGGCCACGTCGCGAGCCAGCGCACGGGCGTTCACCTTGCGGTCCGACAGGTTCATGCCTTCGACCACCACCGTGCCCGAATCGGGCACCTCAAGACCGTTGATGCAACGGATGAGCACGCTTTTGCCCGAGCCGGACGGCCCGATGACGACGACTTTCTCTCCCTCGGCCACATCGAGCGAAACGCCTTTAAGCGCCTCGACCGCGCCGAAGTTCTTGCGAATGTCCGTAACCGTGATCGCTTGAGCCACGCTTGACGCCTCCCGTAAAGGTTCCAGGCCGCGATCTTCGAGGGGCGCCGCGGTCGACTGACAGTGACAACATGCATCGTTCAGTCTAGCATGCGCCCCATCATCCCAGATGGCAGGAAGGTTACGGGAGCTTGACGATAGCGGAATCGGTCGCGTTCCATACGAAACCGGTCCGCGCCTCCTATCGAATCGCGGGAGCCTCCTCGTCCTGCCCGACCGCCGCCGGGCTCTGCGGCGCATTCGCGTGGTCGCCGAAGAAACGATACTCGGACGTGCGGTAATAGAAAAGGGTGAACGCCATGACGGACACGGCGGCAACAGTGGTGAGCACGCCGCCCTCGATGCCGAAACCGCCCCCGTTGAGCAGGTTTCCAACCGGGTAGGCGCTCACCAGGAACGCGGGAACATCCAAGCCGCTCACCGGCATGCCGTACACGACCGACTGGAACAGGTTCCAAGCGATATGGAACCCTATGCACATCCATACATTGCCCGATTTGTAGTACATGAGGGAAAGGGCGATCCCAAGCAATACGATGTTGACGACCGAGAGCAAGGTGACGTTCGGATTGGTGAGATGGATCAACCCGAAGATCAGCGACGGCACGACGATCACCAGGAACCTGCTGTTCGTCCTCCGCAAAACCGACATGATGAACCCGCGATTCATGACCTCTTCGGCGATGCCCACCGCAACGAACACGAGCACCCAGGCGAAAAGCGAGAGAGAAAACGGCGAATTGACCCCCTCGACTACCACGTTGCCGGTGGCGAGCAGCAGCAGGAAGATGGCGCTGCACGCCGCGAAACCCAGCGCCATCCCGACAACGCCGTCTTTCTTGAACCGGGCGCGAAAATCACGGAGGCCGAGGTCTTCCCAACGATACCTCATGATCCTCCACGCAGCCAAGGGGACGGCCAGCATGATGCCCTCCGTCAAGAACTGCAGGGCAACGGGCAGCACCGATGCGCTCATCCAATCGACGAGCGCATCGTATGACGCAGCATCGAGGCTGGCGGCATCAAGAATCATGCGCAAAGCATCGATGAGCAGGGCGGAGAACGCATAGCCGAGAGCGTAGAACGCGGCCATGCACAGCGCGATGATCCATCCGGATCGCACCATGCCATGCTTGTTCTTGAAAATCATCTTCATGACCAACCTTCTTTCTTCGATAGCGCGCGAGCGGCGCCGGCCTAGCGCGCGAACATGAGGCGCTCGCTGTCGAACATGCGCTGCAGCGCAAGCACGCCGACGCCGGCGTACGCGAGGTTGGCGATCACGCAGACTGCCACGTTGAGGGGCTGGAAATCGAACGAGAAGATGCCGATCATGCACTGCACCGAGTTGTACAGCGGAACGAGGTAGTACGCAACCTCGGCCTTCGCGTCGCCGAACATGCCGAGGACGCCCACGAGCATCACCACGATCATGAGCGGCGTCAGGAACATGGTGGCCTCTTTGACCGATTTCGCCAGCGTGGACACCACGGTGATCAGCGCGACGATGACGAGCGTCGTCGACAGGATGACCAGCGCCAGCAACACGTATTCGACCGGGCCGTACACGTTGATGTCGACCGAGCCCTGCATGATGCCGGGCAGCCCCGAGAAGATGCCGATGGCGCTGGACGCCGCGATGAGCAGGCCGATGACGGTGATGGCCAGCACCTTGCCCAGCGCGATATCGTGCCTCTTGATGGGCGTGGCCAGGAGCGTGGCCATGGTGCCGCGCTCCTTCTCGCCCGCCACCGACTCGGCCGCGATGGACATGACGCTGCTGAACACGAGGATGAGCAGCAGAAGCGGCACGATGGACACCACGAGCATGCCCGCGACGTCGCGCTCCTCGGCCACGTCGTAGCCGGCTCCACCCGCGTTGACGTCGAAGCGGTTCGACAGCGACGACTCGTAGGAGTCCAGCATCGCGGCGAAGGTCGAGCGCGCTTGGCTGGAATCGGGGTCGGTGGAGTTGAAGTAGATCTCCACCTGCGGCGCCGGCACGCCCGATGCGGGGTCATACGCCGCCACGGCTTCGTCGAAGCCCTCCGGAAACACCGCGAACGCCTTGACGTCGCCTTGCTCGATGCGTTCGCGCATCTCATCGGCGCCGGGCAGCGAAGGCTCGTCCCGCATGTCGACGATCGAATCCGCCGCAAGCGCTTTCACGCTTTCGGGCGCGTTCACCACAGCCACCGTCGGAGGCTTGCTCATATCGGTCTTGAACATACCGCCCATCGCATCGCCCATGAACGTCCACATGAGGAAGATGAGCAGGCCCGGCAGCACGATGGACACGAGCGCCGAGGCCTTGTTGCTGAAGAAGCGCGCCAGTTCCTTGCGCGCGATGGCCCACGCGTTGCCTTTCACGATGCCTCCTTCACGCTCGCCGCGTACAGGTCGAAGAACGCGTCTTCCAACGAGCGCTCCCCCGCCACCTCCGACAGCGTTCCCGAGGCCGCCATGCGCCCGTCGATGACGACGCCCACGCGGTCGCACACCTTCTCCACCAGGCTGAAGATGTGGGTGGACAAGAGCACCGTCCTACCGTCGGCCGCCAGTTCCAGCAAGAAGTCGGTCACCGTCTTGGCCGTGAGCACGTCCAGGCCGTTCGTCGGCTCGTCGAAGATGATGACGCGCGGATCGTGCACGAGCGAGATGGCCAGCGATGCCTTCTGCTTCATGCCGGTGGACAGGTCGGCCACCTTCGTCTGCGCGAAGCGGTCGATGCCGAAGCGCGCGAACAGCTGGCGCTTGCGCTCGTCGCGCACGGGCGCGTCGACATGGTGCAGCTCGGAGAAGAAGTCGAACAGGTAGTCGGGCGAGAAGACGTCTTCCAGCTTGAGCTCGCTCGTGAGGAAGCCGATGAGGCTGCGCACGCCCGCGGGATCGTCCACGACGGAGACGCCCTCGATCAGCGCGTCGCCCTCGTCAGGCTTCACGAGCGCGGCCAACATGCGCAGCGTCGTGGTCTTGCCGGCGCCGTTCGGGCCGAGCAGCCCGTATATCTCGCCCGGCGCCACGTCGAACGACAAGCCGTCCACCGCGGTCTTCACGCGCGCGTCGGTGCGTTCGAGCTTGCGCTGCTTGGCCGAGAGCTTGAAAGACTTCCGCAGACCTCGTGCGGATATGGCATATTCCATCGGCTCACCTCTTTGAGTCGGATAGGGAACGGTTCCGCATGAGTATAACAGCGAGGGGGGGGGGCAAGCGTTTTTCCGCCCGCACCCCCGATCGAGCGCTCTACGCGGTCGCCGTCGCCGGCTCGTCGGCGTTATCGGGCGCGCCGGCTGCCGCCTTCTCGCCAGCCTCTTCGGCCTCCTCGCGCTCGAGCACCTTCTGCATGGCGGCGATGGCACACTCGATCTGGCCGTCGTCGGGCTCGTTCGTGGTGAGGTACTGCATCTGCATGCCGGGCCACAACACCACCTTCACCAGCGGGTTGTCGGGGTTGCTGCCCGCCCACTTCACCGTGATCTCGTAGGAGATGCCGGCGATGACGGGCATCAGCAGGATGCGCACGAGGATGACCAGCGCCAGCTTCGGCGCGCCGTCCGGCACGCCCCACAGCTCGATGAGCCCGTTGATGGGCGTCACCGTGTACACGAAGATGGCGATGACCATGACCATGATGAGGAACGCCGTGCCGCAGCGCACGTGCAGGCGCGGGAAGCTGCGCGCGTTCTCGGGCGTGAGCGGCAGGCCGTGCTCGTAGCAGTGGATGGTCTTGTGCTCCGCGCCGTGATAGCCGAACATGCGCTTGATCTCCTGCATGCGGCCGATCAGCCACAGGTAGAACACGAACACGCCCACGCGAAGCAAGCCGTCCACGATGTTCCACAGCACGGTGTTCTGGTCGTACTCGCCCACGATGAGGTTCGTGATGAACGCCGGCGCCACGATGAACAGCACCACGCCCAGCACGAGGCCCAGCACCATCGACACGGCCATCTCTTTCTTGCCGAACTCCACCTCCTCGTCCATGAAGGACTTCTTGGCGGGTTCGGGCCGGGACTGGGACTCGGGAGAGGATTCCGGCTCGGAAACCACCTCGAGGGAACGCTGCGCCCCCAACGCATCGATCATCGTATCCGGCCGCCCGAAATCCTCCTTCCAGGAGAAAGCCCTCTCCTCCTCGGCTTCTGCAGCAAGAACGGGTTCAAGGCGCGCATCGTCGCCGCCGTCAGCGTCGGCGTCGGCAGAAGATTCGATGCCATCGCCGAGGGGGCGGGAGGGGTCTGAGGCGAGTTCCGCACGAGCCGAACAGTCCAGCGGACTGTTAGTGCGAGCAGGACTGTCCGAGCTGCAGACCCCTCCCGCCTCCTCGGCCGCCGCAGGTTCGTCTTCCCCCTCTTCCGCGAACGCATGCAGCGCCGCGATCTCGAGCGCCTTGTAGCCCAGCACGAGCGACTCCAGCATAGCTCGGCATCCGCGCACGAGCGACCAGTACATCCAACCGTTCTTCTTGCGCCCCGAGGCCAGGTCATGCTCTTCCACGTAGATGCCGCCGTCGGGCTCCCGCACGGCCACCGACCAGTTGTACTTGCCGCGCATCATGATGCCCTCGATGAGCGCCTGGCCGCCTACGTGCGTCTTCAGCGCACCGTCCTCGGAGAACGCCCGCGACAGGTCGCTCTTCTGCTCGGCCATGCTAGGCCCTTTTCACGCGCGGGTACGGGTTCCCGCAGGTCATCTTGCCTTCGGGACAGTTGCCGCGGATGCAGGGCGCGCCCGCGTCCATGAAGACGAACGGCGCCGTGGGCTTCGCCAGCTCCAGCATGCGGTGCGCCATCTCGCGGATCTCCCACTGCGCGCGGTTGCAGCAGCGCAAGCTGAAGAAATGCAGCAGCTCGCGCACGTTCATCGTGATAACGATCTTCGTCTCAGCCGCGTTCGGCAGCAGGTAGCGCGCGTCCTCGGCGGGAACGCCCGCGGCCAGCAGCTTCTCGTACGCCTCGATGGCGGCCGCGATAGCCTCGTCGAACACCGCGTTCGTCTCCTCGTTCGCGACAACGCTTTCAGGCTTCACAGTGGCCAGGCCGTCGGTGAACTTCACGTAGCGCTGGCTCTGCTGGTTGAAGCTGGCGATGCGGTGGCGCACCAGCTGGTGCGTAAGGGCACGCGAGACGCCGTCCACCGCGAACGTGTAGCTGGCGTGCTCGAGCGTGGACGTATGGCCCGCGCTCATGATGGTGGACAGCACGCTTTTCACGCGCTCCTCCGGCATGGCCTCCATCAGCTCGGCCGCGCCGACGGGCGCGTAGCACAGGCGCGCCGCCGTGGCGATCGCGCGCTCGGGGTCGGGCGTGTGGTACAGCAGTTCGACTTGCATAAGATGAATGCTCCTCGTTTCGGGATAAATTCGGCGGATCGCGCGCACAGAGGCGTTTCATTTCGCTAGTATAGTACCTAAAAGCCCGCAACCATCAAAGCGAGAGGCGCGCCATGCCCGAAAACAACACGTCCGAGTCCTTTGTCAACCCGCTGACCGCCCGCGATTGGAACGAGGAGTGGAAGCGGCTCCAGCAGGCACGACGCCGCTTCGACGACGCGAGCTACTGGGACAAGCGGTCGGCCACGTTCACCACGAAGGACGCGCCGAACCCTTACGTCGAGCGGTTCCTCGAGCTAGCCGGCATCCGCGAGGGCGAGACGGTGTTCGACATGGGCTGCGGCACAGGCGCGCTGTCGGTGCCGTTGGGCAAACGGGGCCACAAGGTGGTGGCCGCCGATTTCTCGCAGGGCATGCTCGGCCAGCTGCGGGAAGCGCTCGACCGCGAGGGCGTGCGCACGGTGTTCCCCAAGCAGATGAGCTGGGCCGACGATTGGCCCAGCCTCGGCGTGCGCCCGGGCATGGTAGATGTGGCGCTCGCCTCGCGCTCCGTCGCGACCGCCGATCTGCGCGATTCGCTGCTGCGCCTCACCGACGTGGCGCGCCGCCGCGTATGCGTCACGCTGGCCACCGGCTCGTCGCCGCGCACCGACGAGCGCATCCTCAACGCCATGGGCCTTTCCAGCGTGCTCGGCCGCGACTACCTCTATGCGTTCAACATCCTGGCGAACGAGGGACTGCGCCCCGAGGTTTCCTACATCGACAGCGAGCGCACCGACACGTTCGACTCGCTCGACGATGCCTACGACGCGTTCGCGCGCATGGCGGACGATGCCGTGGGCGCGACCGTCGGAGCCGAAGAGCGCGCGGAGGCGTTCGGTCGCCTGCGCTGCTGGCTGGAAGAGAACCTCGTGCCGAACGAGCGCGCCGGGCAGCCCGACAAGAAGGGGCTTCCGGAGAAGTCCCTGCGCCTGCGCGAGCCCCGAACGGTCACCTGGGCGTTCATCGCTTGGAACAAGTAGAGCGCGTCCCGAACGGCCGATCGCCGTTCGGGACGTTTCCAATCGCAGGCTTACAACTCGATGCGCTCGAACATGTCGGGACCCACGCTGCACACGGGGCAGGTGAAGTCATCGGGCAGCTCGTCGCCGTATTCGATGTGGCCGCACACCTTGCAGCGCCAGGCGTACTTGGGCTTCGGAGCCTCCGCGTCGCCCTCGCCGGCTGCTGCCGCGGCTGCCGGCGCCGCATCGGGCGCGTCGGGCAGGTAGCTCGAGGCCTTCGGCGGCGTCTTGCCGCCCTTGACCAGGTGGTAGTAGGCATACGTCATCGGATCGCCCGCGCACAGCTTCTCGGCCTCCTCCACCTCGCCGATGTAGAGGATGTGCGTGCCCAGGTTCACCGCCTGCACGACGCGCACCGAGAAGCGCGCCACGCACTGCTCGGCCACGAACGGCACGCCCGCCGCGTCGACGCCCGTCTCGCAAGAGGCGAACTTGTCCAGGTCGGTGCTGCAATGGAAGCCGAACGTTCCGATGAGCTCCATCGTGGCGTCCTGCGCCAGGCACGACACGGTGAAGCGGCCGGAGTCGAGAATGACGTCCGTGGTGGCGTTCTCCTTGTTCAGCGCCACGCTTACCTGCAACGGCGACGACGTGACCTGCTGGAACGTGTTAGCGACGCAGGCGGCGCGACGTTCGCCGTCCGTCGCGCCGACGATGTAGAGCCCGTAGCTCAAGCTGAAGAACGCGGTCTGATCGATCATGCGGACACCTTTCCCTCTTCTCGTTTTCTTCTATTTTAATGATAATCATTCTCATTAAGGAAAGCAAGGGTCGAATTGGCCGCATGGTCGAACGCACCGGACGCACAGTAGCCGAACGCCAACAAGCGAGCGGCGCATTGTCGCCCGAAAAAACGGAATCGCAGGACGAAGCGTGTTTTTCGGACGACAACGAGCACGGATCTCAGCCGGAAAGGCCGAACGAAGCCCGCACGAGACCGCGCGCGTCGTCGCCCGGCGAAAGCACGCGCGACCCATCCCAGGCGCCGGCGAAGCGCTCCTCCGCCCTCGGGCACAGCCAATCACGCACCACAACGAGCGCATGGGGGAACCGCGCCGAGGGCCCGCGCTCCAGAAGCGCCACCGCAGAAACGAGCCCGCCGTCGCGCATGAGTTCGAGCCGCCCCAGCTCGTCGACCACGAGCAAACCGCCCTCCGCACCGACGGTAACGGAGCCCTCAGCGTCGGGTTCGTCCGCCTCAACGACGATGCGCGAACCTCCCGTACTTGGATCGGCCGGGGTCTCGCCCGCCTCCGCTCCAGATGTTTCACGTGAAACATATGTTTGCGCGAACGAATGTTTCACGTGAAACATTCCCGCCGCCGGATCGACGGGGAGGGGCGCGTAGCCCCCGGAGCCCGCATCTCCCGGCAAAGCCGGCGCTCCCGCGGGAACCGCAGCCAGCTCGGCCGCGATGCGATCGAAGTGCGCGTTCACCCGCGCGATAGCCTCGTCCGCGATCTCCCAGGCCAGCTGGGCGGAGGCGCTCTGGCTTGTCGGATCGAACGATCCCTCGGCCAGCGCCAGGTCTCGCCGCCGCGCGAACGGCACGCGCTCGCCGCCGGGCAGCAGCACGTTGTCGATGCCGAGCTTCTCGAAGCGACCCTCGCCAGCCAGCCCCCGTTCGCCCGGAACCTCGTGCGGCTCCCGCACGCGCCACACGCCAGGTGCCAGCACGCCCGCAACCTGCACGCCGTCACCCGACAGCTCGGCGGCAAGGCGCTCAAGCCAGCGCGTCTTGCCGATTTGCACGTCGCCCGTCAACAAGAACAGCATCGCAGCGCCAGCCCCTTCCCGGTTGTTTATTCTTGAACGTATATTATACTCTACCGCATATTGAAGAATGGCGGCGCGACGGAACACGCCGCCTCGAGGAGAGAAGGCTGCCATGAAACGCTCCGAGAACGAAGCCGTCCGCCGCCCCGACACGCGCGACGACGCAACGCCGTGGAAGCTCTACAACCGCCTGATCGAGGGCATTCCGGAAGATATCGCCGTACGCGATTATTGTCTGGGAACGCACTGGTCCTACGTCGAGGCCGATTGCGGTATGGGCGTGAGCTTCACCTGCAAAGGCGGAGCCCGGCGCGCGTGCAAGCAGGATCTGCGCGGCACGGGGCTGCGCGAGATGGCGGAGCTGGCGAAGTCGTGGTGCTTCGAGGAAGCCACGCTGGGAGTGGCGGCGCTCAACGCCTACTACGCGCGCAAGGAGCTGCTCGACCCGTTGGGAGCAACCTACGACGAACCCATCGAACTGCCCGACGGCACCGTCCGCAAGACGGACGCTTTCGAGCTGTACCGCCCGCGTATCGAAGCGTCCGAGCGCAAGAACGTCACGGTGGTCGGGCACTTCCCGCACGTCGACCGCATCGCCGAGTACGCGAACCTCACCGTGCTCGAACGCAACTGCTCGCAGGAGCTCGACACGCCCGACCCCGCGTGCGAGTACGTGCTGCCCGATACCGACTTCGCTTTCATAACCGGCGTCACCATCATCAACAAGACCGCGCCGCGCCTGCTCGAACTCGCGCGCAATGCGACCACCGTGCTTGTAGGCCCGAGCGTGATCATGTCGTCGGTCCTGTTCGAGCAGGGAGCCGACGCGCTCGCCGGCAGCGTGGTGGCCGATCCGGAGAAGGCCCGTTTCGCAATCAAGAACGGTACCGGCCAGTTCTTCGGCGAGGCTTTGCAGATGACCATGATCGAACGCGACCGAGCCTAGCCCCTCCTACCCCCGCTCGCAAACCGTACAGATGTTTCACGTGAAACATCTGTACGAGAGCGTTACCGCCCGCGTCGACGCGCGCCCGCATTCTCCGGTCGACCCGCCGTGCGACCCACCGGAACCGGCATGCGCCCCGCCCGCGCGCCAGGCTATCGCCCGCCCCTCGCAAGCTTCAAACGCCCTTCCCGCCTCGCGCCGCGACTCGCCAAGCGCCCCTTCCCGCCTCATACCGTCTTTATATTATGCTCAATTGATAATAATTGCGTTTTAGTATATATTGATTTAAATATTATTCTCATTTACGAATGTTAAAGGACGAGGGCAATAGAAGCTGTTGAAGACATGCTGGAGGATGGGGACGGTGCTTCCGGCGCTATGAGCGCCGGAAGCACCGAGGGGCCGGCCCCTCGGCCGCGCGACGACAAGGCGGCGGCTCAATGCGCTTCCCGCCGAAGCGCGCGGCATGGCACGCTCATCCTAGTCGCGCTCGGCGCGCTCGTCCTGGCGAGCACGCTGGCCTCGCTCATGCTGGGCCGCTACCCCATCACCCCGATCGAGGCTGTCGGCATGCTGGCCAACCTGGCGCTCCCCATCGACTCGTTCTGGACCTCCCAGCAAGAGACGCTGTTCTTCCAGGTGCGTCTGCCGCGCATCGCGCTCGCGCTCATGGTGGGCTGCAGCCTGGCTACTGCCGGCGCCGCCTACCAGGGCACGTTCCAGAACCCGCTCGTCTCCCCCGATATCCTCGGAGCTTCGCAGGGCGCGGCGTTCGGCGCCGCAGTGGCCATCCTGCTGGGACTCGGCTCGCTCGGCATCTCGCTGTTCGCGTTCGCCTGCTCCATCGCCGCCGTGCTGCTGGTGCTGGCCGTCGGCACGCGCGCCAAGGGCAACCATCTGCTCATCGTGGTGCTGGCCGGCGTCATGGTCAGCTCGCTGTTCCAGGCGGGCGTGTCGTTCACCAAGCTCATCGCCGACCCTACCGACCAGCTGGCCGCCATCACCTACTGGCTCATGGGCAGTCTGACCGGCGCCAAATGGAGCGACATGGCTTTCGCGCTGCCTCCCATCGCAATCGGTCTCGCGGCGCTGTTCGCCTTGCGCTGGCGCATCAACGTGCTCACCATGGGCGACGACGAAGCCTCCACCATGGGCGTGAACGCCCGCCGCGTGCGGCTCATCGTCATCTTGGCCGCCACCCTCGTCACCGCCGCCAGCGTGTCAATCTCGGGCATGATCGGCTGGGTAGGCCTCGTCATCCCCCACTTCGCGCGCATGATCGTCGGCTGCGACTACCGCAAGCTGCTGCCCGCCAGCATGCTCATGGGCGCCAGCTTCCTGCTCATCGTCGACGACGTGGCGCGCCTCGTGGCCAGCTCCGAGATACCCATCGGCATCCTGACCGCGTTCGTGGGAGCGCCGTTCTTCCTGTACCTCATCACGAGGAGGAAGCAGGGGCTATGAGCATCGATGTCGAGCACCTCAGCTTCTCGTACGGCAGCCACCATGTGCTGCGCGACCTGAGCTTCCGCATCCCCGACAACACGCTGGTGAACGTGCTGGGGCCCAACGGCGTAGGCAAATCGACCCTGTTCCGATGCATCCTGTGCCTCAACAACGGCTGGACGGGCAGCATCCGCGTGAACGGGAAGGACCTGCGCTCGATCTCCATCCGCGAGCGCGCGAGCGAGGTCGCCTACATCCCTCAATCGCATTCGTCCACTTACGCCTACGACGTGCTCGACGTGGTGCTGATGAGCGCGGGCGGCGGGATAGGTTTGTTCTCCACGCCGAAGCGCATGCACGTCGACCGGGCGTGGGATGCGCTCGAGCGCGTGGGCATCGCCCATCTGGGTCATCGCCCCTACACGCAGATATCGGGCGGAGAGCGCCAGCTGGTCCTCATCGCGCGCGCCATCGCGCAGAACGCCCGCACCATCATCATGGACGAGCCTACGAGCGCGCTCGATTACGGCAACACCGTGCGCGTACTGTCCACCGTGCGCCAGCTCGCGCGCGAAGGCATGAGCATAGTCCAATCGACCCACCAGCCCGATCAGGCGTTTCTTTACGCCGACCAAACGCTCGTCATCAACGACGGACGCGTGCACGCCTTCGGAAACCCCAAAGACGTTATCACCAAGGAGCTGGTCAGCACCATCTACGACGTGGACGTGGAGGTCAATTCCCTATACGGCGACAAGGTGCGCGTGTGCGTGCCCGTACGCGAGATAGAGCGGTAAACGCAAGGCAACGAAGTCGAAGAAAGGAAGATTCTATGGGAGGGACCATCGCAAGGAACATGTCCCGGGCGAAACGCCTGCTGGTCGTAGGCGCGCTATGTCTGGGACTGGCGTTCGCGCTGAACGGATGCTCGCAGGCTCCGTCGCAGAACGCACCCGAAAGCGCCGACGGCGCCGCGCAAACCGATCAGGCGGCGCAGAACGAGACGCGCACGTTCACCGACTCGGCCGGACGCACGGTGGAAGTGCCCGCGAAGATCGACCGCATCGCGCCGGCGGGCCACACCGCCACGCAGGTCCTGCTTACGATGGCACCGGACAAGCTGGTGACGATCTCGACGGAGCTCACGGCCGACCAGGCGAAGTACCTGGGAGGCGACTACGCCAACCTGCCCGTGACAGGAGCCGCGTTCGGAGCGAAAGGCGACCTCAACAAGGAGGCCGTCGCCGCATCCGGTGCGCAGATCCTCATCGACACCGGCGAGATCAAAGACGGCATGAAAGAGGACCTCGACACGATGCAGCAGCAGCTGGGCATCCCCGTGGTGGTCATCGAGACGAAGATGGAGGACTACGGCGCAGCCTACGAGAAGCTCGGCGAGCTGTTGGGCATGGAGGATCGCGGCAAGGAGCTGTCCGACTACTGCAAGGCCGCCTACGACGAGACCGTATCCGTCATGAGCAAGATTCCCGAGGGCGACCGCGCGAAGGTGGCGTACCTGCTCGGCGACAAGGGGACGAACACCATCGCGAAGAACTCCTACCAGGGCCAGGTGATCGACCTCGTGGCCGACAACGTCGCCGACCTGGGCAAGGTGTCCGGCAGCGGCGCCGGCGTCGAGATCGGCATGGAACAGCTGGCTATCTGGGATCCTGCGGTCATCCTGTTCGGCCCGGACAGCATCTACGACACGGTGGGCTCCGATGCGGCCTTCGCCGACCTGTCCGCCATCAAGAACGGCTCCTACTACAAGGTGCCCGGCACGCCGTGGAACTGGCTGAACAGCCCGCCGACGGTGAACCAGGTGCTGGGCATGCAGTGGCTGCCGCGCCTGCTGTACCCCGAGCAGTACGACAACGACCTGTACAAGACGGTCGCAGGCTACTTCAAGACGTTCTACGGCTACGACCTGAGCGAGTCCGAGTTCAACGAGATCGCCGCGAACGCCCGTCCCAAAGCATAGGGCATCGCATCGATCGCACGTCCACGGAAAGCCCGGCGCGCCGGGCTTTCCTGCTATGATCAACGAAAAACGGTACGAGGAGATGCATATGGGAGAGAAGATCATGGACGGTTTCCCGTCGCGCGAAGAGGCGCTGGCCGACTTCTTCGCAGCATGGGAGCCGGCGAGGAGCGTCGAGTACGTGGCGCTCGACGACGCGGTGGGACGCGTGCTCGCCTGCGACCTGGCGTCGACGAACACGCTGCCGGTGGTGCGCGCCTCGTCGTTCGACGGTATCGCGGTGAAGTCGGCAGCGTTCGCGAACGGCATGCCCGACACGAGCAGCTGGAAGCCCGGCGTGGATTACGTGCGCGCCGACACCGGAGACGACTTCCCCGACGCGTTCGACGCCGTGGTGATGATCGAGAAGGCGGTCGTTCGGGAGGACGGATCGGTAACGTTCGACGACGACGTGACTGTCGAGCCCGGTTCGGGCGTGCGGCCCGCCGGCTCCACGCTGCGCGCGGGCGAGCCGCTCATGAGCGCCGGCAGCATTATCCGACCCACCGACCTGGCCGCTCTCGCCATGGGCGGCGCCACGATGGTGCCCGTGCGCGTCAAACCGCGCGTGGCGTTCATTCCCACGGGCAGCGAGCTCGTACCCGCAGGCATCAAGCCCCGACGAGGTCAAAACGTGGACACGAACAGCCTCATGTGCAAGCACCTCCTCATCGAGTACGGTGCCGAACCCGTGGTGTTCCCCCTCGTGCACGACGATCCCGTCGAGCTCGAACGCGCCTTCGAGGCGGCGCTCGCCACCGCCGACGTCGTGGTGGTCAACGGGGGATCGGCCCTCGGCGAGGAGGATTTCAACGTGAAGCTGGTCGAACGCCGCGGGCAGGTGGTGCACCATTACATCGCCGCCGTGCCGGGACGGCCGCTCATGCTGGCCGTAGCCGACGGCAAACCGGTCGTCGATCTGCCCGGCCCCACCATGGCCGCCTACTTCGGCTCCGAATGGTGCCTGCAAGCGATCACGGCGCGCATCCTGGGAATTCCGCTGCGCCGCCGCCCCGTCGTGCAGGCGCGGGCGGATGCCGCGAAGACGAGCATCCCCAAGATGGCGAACATAGCCCGCGTACACGTGACGCGCGACGACGAGGGCTACGCGGCGCACTTCCTCGATTTCAAAGCCGGGGAGCTGGCCGCGTGCATGACGTCGAACGCGCAGCGCGTCTCGCCCCTCGGCGAAGCGGGATGGGCCGAAGGCGACCTTTTGGACGTGGAGTTGCTGCGCGGCGAGGAGTTCGTCGATCAAGGCTAGGGCGCGCCTGAAGCGGCCCCACCGATGCCGTTGTCGCCCGAAAGCCGCGCTTCGAGGGCGAAAACCACGGCTTTCGGGCGACAACGCGCGCGGATCGTCCCTGGACGCACGAACGGCCCGGTCATCGACCGGGCCGTTCGCTGTGCTTGCTGCAGAAGCGCTATTCGGCGGCAGGAGCCTCTTCGACGAGGGCGTCCACCGCGGCGGCTTCCTCGGCCGTAGCCTCGGGAGCGGTCTCGGCGGCAGCCTCAGCCTCGGCGGCCTTCTTAGCCTCGGCCTCGGACTTCTTGGCGAACTCCTCGGCGCGCTTGGCCTTCTCGGCGGCCTTCGCCTCGCGCTCGGCCTTGCGCTTTGCCTCGGCCTCGGCCACGGCTGCGGCCTTGGCGGCCTTCTTCGCGGCCTCGCGCTCGGCCACGGTCTCCTTGGCGGAGCCGAACTTGTCGGCGAAGCGCTGCACGCGTCCGCCGGTGTCCACGAAGCGCTGCTGGCCGGTGTAGAACGGGTGGCACACGTTGCAGATGTCGATCTTCAGCTCCGGCTTCGTCGACATGGTGGTGAACGTGTTGCCGCAGCTGCACTTCACCGTGCACTCGACGTATTCCGGATGAATTCCCTGTTTCATTTGGTTCTCCTTAGACAGGCCTTGGTTTCCGACCAAGGCGAAGACAAGCCTTTGCATGATAGCACAGTTGAAACGCGCATGCGAGGGGAAAACAGGCAACGCGCACAGCACGCACAGCAGCGCACGGCGGCATCCTACCCTTCCAGGAACTCCTCGTTGATCGGCAGGTGGTACGTTTCCGCTATGGCACGCAGACCGGCGTCGGGGATCGTGTTCGGGAAGGCGTCGCTGCCGCGGTTGAGCAGGCGCGCCTGCGCGTACACGGCGGCGGCCTTCTCCACCGCGTCCGGGGAGAGGTCTCCCCCCTCCAGCAGCGCGCCCAGGAGGAAGTCCGCCCCCTTTCCCATGCGCAGCGTCCGCACCGCCGTCCGCAGGTTCACTGCGTCAACCTGCACCGCCACATAGCCCCGGAGGAACGCGCTGCCGGTCTCCTCTGCCAGGGCCGCCATATCCCGGTAGCACCACCGGTCCAGCACGATGTCGCTGAGCTGGGGATCTCGGGTGGTGTCCAGCACCTCCCGGGCCTCCACCACGGCCGCGGCCAGCGTCTCCGGCAAGCCATCCAGCTCCGGTGCGCACCGCCTCCTTCAGCTCCGCCACCGGCACCCGGCCCAGATCCATCAGCATGGAATCGGCGCTGGTGCCCATGGCCTCCGCCTTCAGCAGGGCCTTCACATTATGATAGTCGTATTTCACTTTGAAGAGATCGATATACCGGGCGTCCGGCGTTCCCTCCGCCAAGTCGGCCAAGGTGGCCTCCCGCACGGCGGACAATGCCGCGTCCATGGCCTCCGGCCGCCGGGGATCCAGCTGGGGATACCCCCACTCCTGCAAGAGCTTCCCCGCGTCCTCGCCGCTTTTGGCATCCAGGATCTGCTCCATCCGCTCCGCCGTCAGAAGCCCTGTCTCCAGGGCCTTCACCCGGGCGGAGATCACCAGGTAATCGGTGTCCTTGATGGTCTTTGCCAAACCGACGCCTCCTTCCTCACGCCTCCGGGAACAGCAGCTTCGCCACCTCGCCGGCGGTCTGCTCCCGCTCCGCGCGCACCAGGGCGTCAAAGGTGCAGTTGACCTCGATGCGCCCATCCTTCAGGATGAAGCCGCCCGAGATGTCGCGGGTCTCCTCCGACACGGCCAGCATGGCCGTGCCCTGCGCGAAGGCGCTGACGCCGGCGGCCACCTTGTTCAGAAGATTGGCTACCACGCCGTCCCCGAGGGGCAGCTCCGGCGCGGCCTCCTTGGCCAGCAGCTCGTTGGCCCGGGCCACAGCCGCCTTGCCGGCGCCCTCCCGATCCTCCGTGGAGAAGACAACCTCCTCCCGTCCGGTGGAGGACGCCCGCACCAGCAGCGCCGCCAGCAGCTCCACATACTGTTCCTGCGGCAGGGAACGGAGCTTTTCCAGCGCCCGCTGGTAAGCCCGTTCCACCATCTCCTGCTTGGCGGTCAGAAGCGTCTTCCGGGCCTCCATCTGGGCGGCGCTGACAAGGCGCTCCTCCCGCTCCGCCGCGGTCCTCTCGCTCTTTGCCAGCAGGTCCCGGTCCTCGGCCTCCGCCTGGGTGCGGAACTTGTCGGCCGCGGCCTCCGCCTGGGCGGCGGCGTCCGCCAGGATGCGGTCGATCTCCGCCTGGGTGTCCGCGCCGATCCGCTGTGTGATCTTGTCGATACCGTTCATACTCTGTCCCCTTTCTCCAGGGTCAGCCGCTGATGTTGATAATCATGAGCATGGAGGCCAGCAGGGACAGGATCGCGTAGAACTCCACCGTGATGCACAGCACCATGCCCTTGGACCAGTCGTCGGGCTTCTTGGCCAGCAGGTTGATGGAGGCCGCCGCCACCCGGCCCTGGGCGATGGCGGAGAACAGGCCGCCCAGCGCCATGGGCAGGCAGGCCACAAAGTACTGCATTCCCTGTGCCACCGTCAGATCGGGCAGGGTGCCGCTGAGCAGGCCCATGCGGAAGATGGCGAAGAACCACACCACCAGGCCATACAGGCCCTGGGTGCCGGGGATCACCTGCAGGATCATGACTTTACCAAACTTGCTGGGGTCCTGGCACAGAAGACCAGTGCCCGCCTCACCGGCGATGCCGGTGCCCTTTGCAGAACCGATACCGGAGAGGACTGCCGCCAAACCGGCGCCCAGCAGCGCCAGCGCCAAACCGCCGAATGCCTCAAAGAACTCCATATCTCGATTCCTCCTCAGTCTTTTTGAATATCCACGTATTTTGTATCCACCGCCAGGGGGCGGAAGGGCTTTCCGCCGTCCTGATAGAAGTTTTTAAAGAACTCCAGGCACTGGAGCCGCAGGTCATGGACGTAGCAGCCCAGCAGGTTCAGGGCAAAGTTCAGTGCGTTGCCCGCCATGGAGATGATGAAGAACACCACGATGTTTCCGGGGATGGCGCCCAGGGTATTGAACACCTGCGCAATGACGCTGCCTGCCAGCATCAGAGCCATCAGACGGGAGTAAGACAAGATGTCCCCGAAATATCCGGTGACGTGGTTATACAGCGAAGCGAAGATCCCAGTGACCTTGCCGAAGCCCTTGCCGGTGATCAGCGGACCCGCCACTACCAGCACCAGGCCCGCATAGAGCACCAGGTTGGTGATCTTCAGGACCATCAGGGCGATTCCTGCAAAGACCACCCACCAGGTGACCTCTTCCAGGACTGCATCCAGCACCTGGCCCTTTTTCAGCTTCTGCACGAAGCTGATGGCCATGCCGACGACGATCTGCACAAAGCCCAGGCACATAGCCCCTACCAGGATCATCAGCGTGTCATCCAGCGGGGTGAACAGCGCCGGCAGCGCAAAGTC
>ERZ826396.2060-NODE-2060-length-18483-cov-3.615151_pt1 | contig 18483 bp, 14 predicted proteins | sample MGYA00519926_ERZ826396 | MGnify/ENA primary metagenome ERZ826396 (study PRJEB31778, sample SAMEA3449230) | human gut metagenome | biome: human gut; feature: human-associated habitat; material: faeces | place: United Kingdom | collected 2010/2012 ... | reverse complement strand
TCATTGATGTCAATAACCTGAAGCTGGCCAATGACTGTCTGGGACATGATATAGGAGACAGCTGCATTATCAATGCGGCAAAGATTTTACAAAGTGTGGAGTCAGCCCGGATTACAGCGTACCGCTACGGCGGTGATGAATTTGTCCTGCTGATGGAGAACCAGCCTGAGCCGGAAGCGCTTCTTGAAAGCATAAAGGACAGGTTCCGAAAATACGCAGATAAGCTGTGGGATATGCGCAGTTTGACCCTAAGCTGGATAAGGACATCAGGGATACACAGAAACGGGCGGACGAACAGATGTATCAGGACAAAATGAGAATAAAGGAAAAAGAGGAGCCGATGGAATCTGTGTGATTCTGTCGGTTTTTTTGAAATGCTGTTTGCAGGGAGATGGAAATACTGCTGCAATAAGGCGCAGAGAAATCAGTGGGAAAGGTGTGAAGAAGTCTATGATGCAGGAATAGAATGACAAGGTTGAAAAACTTCAAAAAAATTAGCACTCGACCCTTGACCTGGCTAACAGAATGTGATATTGTTATAATATAAATAGAACAAGTAAACAACATTCGGAGTTTCTTCCGAAGATAGGATAACCAAAACGGAGGGATTTTATGAACATTACAAAATTTACACAGAAATCACTTCAGGCTGTTCAGAACTTAGAGAAGACTGCTTATGAATTCGGCAACCAGGAAGTGGAGCAGGAACATTTGTTATATAACCTTTTACATCAGGAGGACAGCTTGATCCTGAAACTGATTGAAAAAATGGAAATCCAGAAAGAACACTTTCTGAACAATGTGGAGAAGGCACTGAATGCCAGAACCAAAGTATCCGGCGGCCAGCCGTATATCGGGCAGTATTTGAATAAAGCTCTTGTGAGCGCTGAGGATGAGGCCAAGGCCATGGGGGACGAGTATGTCTCTGTGGAACATCTGTTTCTTGCTCTTTTAAAATACCCCAGCCGGGAGATGAAGGAACTGTTTCGTGAGATGGGAATTTCAAAGGAAGGTTTCCTGCAGGCCCTTTCTACCGTGAGAGGCAATCAGAAAGTTACCAGCGATAATCCGGAGGCAACGTATGATACCCTGACAAAATACGGGACAGATCTTGTGGAGAGAGCCAGGGATCAGAAGCTGGATCCGGTGATCGGCCGTGACAGTGAAATACGAAATGTGATCCGTATCCTTTCCCGAAAAACCAAAAATAATCCGGTGCTGATCGGAGAACCCGGCGTCGGTAAGACCGCGGTAGTGGAAGGCCTGGCACAGAGGATCGTCCGCGGAGATGTGCCGGAGACGTTGAAAGACAAGACGATATTTTCCCTTGACATGGGCGCTCTTGTAGCGGGAGCAAAGTACAGGGGCGAATTTGAGGAACGTCTGAAAGCTGTTCTGGAAGAGGTGAAGAACAGTGACGGAAAGATCATTCTGTTTATTGATGAATTGCATACCATTGTGGGAGCAGGTAAGACAGATGGTGCCATGGATGCGGGAAATATGTTAAAGCCAATGCTGGCAAGAGGCGAGCTGCACTGTATCGGTGCGACGACACTGGATGAGTATCGTCAATATATTGAGAAAGATGCGGCTCTGGAGAGACGTTTCCAGCCGGTCATGGTGGAAGAGCCGAGTGTGGAAGATGCGATTTCTATTTTAAGAGGACTCAAAGAGCGTTATGAAGTATTCCACGGAGTGAAGATCACAGACAGTGCGCTTGTGGCAGCAGCAACCTTGTCGAATCGATATATTTCTGACCGTTTCCTGCCGGATAAGGCCATTGATCTAGTGGATGAAGCCTGTGCGCTGATCAAGACCGAGCTGGATTCCATGCCGACAGAGCTGGACGAGCTGAGACGCCGTGTGATGCAGCTGGAGATTGAAGAAGAGGCACTGAAAAAGGAAGAAGACCGTTTGAGCAGAGAGCGTCTGGAACATCTGCAGGAAGAACTGGCAGGACTAAAAGAAGAATATGCAGGCAAGAAAGTACAGTGGGAGAATGAAAAGACATCTGTAGAGCGGGTACAGAAGGTCCGGGAAGAGATTGAGCAGGTCAATAAAGAGATCCAGAAAGCGCAGCGGGAATACGATCTGAACAAAGCGGCGGAATTGCAGTACGGAAGACTTCCGCAGCTGCAGAAACAGCTGGAGGAAGAGGAAGAAAAAGTAAAGGCAAAAGATCTTTCTCTGGTGCATGAGGCTGTGACAGATGAGGAGATTGCAAGAATCATTTCCCGGTGGACAGGAATTCCGGTGGCAAAACTCAACGAGAGTGAGAGAAATAAAACGCTGCATCTGGGAGACGAGCTGCACCGAAGAGTCATCGGACAGGACGAAGGAGTGGAGCTGGTAACAGAAGCGATTATCCGTTCCAAAGCCGGAATTAAAGATCCGACCAAACCGATTGGTTCCTTCTTATTCCTGGGACCTACCGGAGTTGGAAAGACAGAACTTGCCAAGGCACTTGCCCAGAGTTTGTTTGACGATGAGAATAACATGGTCCGCATTGATATGAGTGAATACATGGAGAAATATTCCGTGTCCAGACTGATCGGAGCGCCTCCGGGATATGTCGGATATGATGAAGGCGGACAGCTCACAGAGGCAGTCAGAAGAAAACCGTATTCTGTTGTACTATTTGATGAGATCGAGAAAGCACATCCGGATGTATTCAATGTCCTGCTTCAGGTGCTGGATGACGGAAGGATTACGGATTCACAGGGCAGAACCGTAGACTTTAAGAATACGATCCTGATCATGACTTCCAATATCGGGGCGAATTATCTTCTGGAAGGAATCCGGGAAGATGGCACGATCGAAGAATCAAACCAGAATCTGGTCATGAATGACTTAAGAGCACATTTCAGACCGGAATTTTTGAACCGTCTGGATGAAATAATTATGTTTAAACCATTGACGAAATCCAATATTCATGCCATCATTGATTTGTTAGTAAAAGATGTCAACAAGCGTCTGGCAGACAAAGAACTCTCCATTGAGCTGACGGATGCTGCGAAGAATTTCGTAGTGGAAGGCGGATATGATCCGATGTACGGAGCAAGACCGCTGAAGAGATATCTCCAGAAGAATGTGGAGACGCTGGCAGCAAAACTGATCCTTGCAGGAAATGTGGGCAGAGGAGATCGGATTGAGATTGATGTTGTTGACGGAAAATTAGAGGCAAAAGTGAAAGGACAGATCGTCGCATGACACCCGTTATTTTCCATATAGATGTCAACTCGGCTTATTTAAGCTGGACTGCAGTCGAACAATTAAAAAATGGTGCCGGAACAGATTTGCGTATGATCCCGTCGATCATCGGCGGAGATCAGAAATCCCGTCATGGGGTTGTTCTCGCAAAGTCAATTCCGGCAAAAAGATATGGCATCCGCACAGGGGAACCTGTTGCGAATGCCTTTCGTAAGTGTCCGAATCTGGTGATGGAACCGCCGGATCATAAGATGTACCGGGAAAAAAGCCGGATGCTGATGGACTATCTTCGGACATTTACGAAAGAAATCGAACAGGTCAGTGTGGATGAGTGCTATGTGGATATGACACAGGCGATGGAAGGTTTCTGTTCCCCGGTTGATGCGGCTATGTTGATCAAGAACGGAGTTCGGGAGAAGTTCGGTTTTACGGTCAATGTGGGAATTTCTTCGAATAAGCTGCTGGCAAAGATGGCTTCGGATTTTGAAAAGCCCGACAAGGTACATACCTTGTTTCCGGAAGAAATCCGTGTAAAAATGTGGCCTCTTCCGATTGGAGAACTGTATATGGCAGGGCATTCCAGTGTGGAGATCCTGAAAAAGCTGGAAATTCTGACGATTGGAGATCTGGCACAGGCAGATCCCAGACTGATCACGCTGCATTTGAAGAGCCATGGACAGATGCTCTGGGAGTTTGCAAACGGAATCGATCATTCCAGTGTACAGTCACAGCAGGCAGAAGCAAAAGGGGTTGGAAATTCTACGACATTGTCAAAGGATGCAGAAACACTGGAAGAAATCCGTCCGGTCTTTGCACATCTGGCAGCGAGTGTTGGTGAAAGACTGAAAAAAGCCGGTCAGAAAGCATCCATGGTCAGTATGGAAATCAAATATTATGATTTCCGAAAGATTTCGCATCAGAAACAGCTGATGCGGCCGACATCGGATCAGAATGTTCTTTACGAGAGTGCCTGTGAACTGTTTGAAGAAGTATGGACAGGTGAACCGGTCCGCCTGCTTGGAATCCGGACGGCAAAACTGGTGGATGAAAAAGAGCCTATGCAGCTATCTATTTTTGATATTGAAATCCCCAAGCCTTTGGATGAGAAGCATCAGAAATTAAAAGATGCGATGGAGAAGCTGGATGCCCGTTTTGGAAAAGGGACTGTCATTAAGGCAAGTCTGATGAAAAAAGAACCGGATACAAAAGAGAAAGACGAAAAGAGAAGATAAATGAGACGAAATTATAATCTGGAGATCATACGGATGATTTCCTGCATTTTTGTGATTGTGATCCATGTGACCAATTATTTTTGCAGGGCATATGGAGAAATTACACAGAGTGAGTATTTGTTTGCACTTTTACTGGATACACTGGCGAGAGTAAGTGTTCCCTGTTTTTTTATGATCTCCGGAGCATTGCTTCTGGGAAGAGAAGAACCGTTGAAAAAACACGGGGAGAGACTGCTTCGTTTTTTGATCGCACTGGTAGTATGGAGTGTAGTGTATTATATCTGGAATCGTGCTTTTATGAAGACAGAATATAATCTGAAAGAGATTCTGTATGTACCGACAGAGCCGCATTTGTGGTATCTTTATGCGATGATCCCGATTTATATGGTATTGCCGTTTTTCCAGGTCATGTGCAAAGGAATGAGCAGAAAGCTGGAGAGAAATCTGCTCGTTGTCTGCGGCGCTTCCGTAGTCTTCAACTATATGGTTTCCCTGCAAAACGGGGAAGCGTATTATGATTTGCCACTGGTCGGAGATAAGGTGTATATGTTTTATATTTTTATCGGGTATTTTATTTATAAGTACCGGAGAGAGATCCGGATCAGCCAGAAAGGGGCAGCCGCAATTTTTAGCGGCTGTATGACCGGCATGTTTGTTCTGACAGTCTTTCTGACACAGCGGTCAGGGGAGCATTATGAACGGGTTCTGGAATACGGCTGTCCACTCACTGTACTTGCAGGCGCTGCATTTTTTATGATTCTGATTCGTTGGCAGAATGGTGAGATCTGTTTGAAAGAAAGGAAAAGAAGGCTTCTTGATATTGGTTGTGGATGTTCGTTTGGGATCTATCTGATCCACATTCTTTTTCTGGATGGATATAAAAAATATGCAGAACCGACTACTGTATCTGCGTGGATCGCAGTGCCGGTTCTGATTGCCGGAATCGGAGGGCTATCCCTTCTGTGTGTTACACTTCTTCGAAGAAGCCGCATTGGACGGGCAATTACGTAATACAAGGTATGTGATGCCGCATCCTGTCAGGATTCCGATGCTGTCTACAAATACATCTGTAATCTGGGGAGACCTGCCGGGAATAAAGGACTGGTGGAATTCGTCCCCGGATGCGCAGATGACACAGAATAAAAATAGAGCCAAAAGCAGTTTTTTCCCACGAAGACCATAGGTATAAAACGGCAGGGCAGCCAGCAGAGTCAGGATCAGGTATTCCGTGGCGTGGGCTGCTTTGCGCAGAGGATATTCGATTTTTTCGGTATAATGTTCGATTGTCTCTTCCGCCAAGTCCTGATGAAAGAGGGTATCACAGACAGTGACGATCTGCCTGCTTACTTTTTGGCTCAATCCCCCGGAAGTTGTTCCGTTTTGATTGGAAAATCCAAAGATGGTACAGAGCATGACAATGACCGGAAGAATGGTCAGAGGTTTTAAAATAGATTTCCATCGTTCTTGTTTCATATCTGAAAACTCCTTTGTATTCAAACTGACACTAATTGTAACATTGCGGATGAGATGTGGCAATGTTTTATCTGCCGGAAAGCCAAACCTTACAAAAACGTAAGACAAGAGCTGGGATTTGTAATGTGAATCAATGGAACAAGCTTCTGTGTTCCAGTTATAATAGACGAGAAGTAAGAAAACGGGAGAAATGAAAGGAAGGAATGACGATGACATTACTGGAAGTAAAGAATCTGAAAAAAATATATACCACACGATTTGGAGGAAATCAGGTACAGGCGCTTTCCAATGTGAACTTTTCGGTGGAGGAGAAAGAATATGTGGCGATCATGGGAGAGTCCGGATCCGGAAAGACAACACTTTTAAATATTCTGGCAGCGCTGGATAAACCAACATCCGGGAAGGTGTACCTGAAAGGAAGAGATCTGGGAGAGATCCGCAATAAAGAAATGGCAGCATTTCGCCGGCAGAATCTGGGATTTGTATTTCAGGATTTCAATCTTCTGGATACATTTTCTCTGGAGGACAATATCTATCTTCCGATGGTACTTTCCGGCAAAAAGTATCCGGAGATGAGTCAGAAACTCAAACCAATCGCACAGCAGCTTGGAATCACTCAACTTTTGAAGAAGTTTCCGTATGAAGTATCCGGCGGTCAGAAGCAAAGGGCGGCAGTGGCAAGAGCGCTGATCACGCAGCCGAAACTGATCCTTGCGGATGAGCCGACAGGAGCGCTGGATTCGCGGGCAGCAGATGAACTGCTTCGCTTGTTTAAGGAGATCAATCAGCAGGGACAGACCATCCTGATGGTGACGCACAGTGTGAAGGCAGCGAGTACGGCAAACAGAGTTCTGTTCATCAAGGACGGAGAAGTGTTCCATCAGTTGTACCGCGGCAATATGAGCAATGAAGAATTGTATGAAAAAATATCCGCAACACTGACTGCGCTGACAACGGGAGGTGAGGACAATGCGTAATGTATTGTATCCAAAGCTGGCTGCGACCAACATTAAGAAAAACGGAAAGACGTATTTTCCGTATCTTCTGACCTGTATTTTGACTGTCATGATGTTTTATGATCTCTTGTTAGTCTCAACCAATTCGGCGCTGGATACCATGCCAGGTGCCTCCCAGCTGCGTTTGATTCTGAATTTTGCAGTTACAATTACAGGCGGTTTTTCGGCAATCTTTCTCTTTTATACGAACAGTTTTCTGGTTCGTCAGAGAAAAAAAGAGATGGGATTGTATCAGGTGCTTGGAATGGATAAGACGAACCTGACAAAGATGATGGTCTGGGAGAGCATCTATACTGCGGGCGCAGGTATTCTTGGAGGAATCCTGGCAGGAATCGTATTTGGACGGCTCATCTTTTTGGTACTCCTGAAATTGATCCGGTTTGATGTTGCATTTCAGTTTTCTGTGGAACCGGAAGCTATTTTGATCAGTGCAGGTTTATTTGGAGCCATCTTTCTTGTGGTTCTGATCTGGAACATTTTCCAGGTGCAGAGAGTCAATCCGGTGGAACTTCTGCAGGGAGGGAAAAAAGGAGAAAAAGAACCAAAAGCAAACTGGCTGATCGCAGTGATCGGAATTCTTTTGTTGGGAAGCGGATATTATATTGCACAGACGACAGAGTCACCGCTTAGTGCGATCACAAAATTTTTTATTGCAGTGATTCTGGTTATTTTCGGAACCTACGCTCTGTTTACAGCGGGAAGTGTAGCGCTGTTAAAATTATTGAAGAAAAATAAAGTCTATTATTATAAGACAAAACATTTTGTTTCGGTGTCAGGTCTGATCTATCGAATGAAACAAAATGCAGTGGGACTGGCAAATATCTGTATTATGAGTACCATTGTACTGGTACTGATTTCTGCGACAGCGTCCTTGTATATTGGACAGGAAAACATAATGAATACACGTTTTAAGACTGAATTTTCCGCAACATCTGATGAAACAACTCCGGAAAATATACAAGCGATGGAACGGATCGCGCAGGAAGAGACGCAAAGCCGGGGGCTGGAGATTATTCATGAACAAAAATACCGTTATGTGCCGCTGAGCGCCATGAAATATGACAATCAGCTCAAGTTTGATACGGATTCAGGAAATGGATATGATGCAGATGCGATGCGCGGCTTGTATGTGATTCCGTTGGCAGATTATAATGCACTGGAAGGAACCGATATTTCACTTGCTCCGGATGAAGTGCTGACCTATTTCCCGGATGAAGAGTTTGACAGCGGAGAAATCGTGTTAGGCAAAGAGACGTATCATGTAAAAGAAAATTTGAAGGAATCCAATCTGCAGAAAAAGAAAGAGGCAGATGTGACAAAGAATATTTATCTGGTAATGGCGGATGATGCAGCTGTAGAGCATATGATACAGCTCTATGGTCCGACCAAAATTCCGATCACGATGCAGTATCTGTTGAATTTTGATATGAAGGGAAATGACACTGCAAAAAGTGAAGCTCTGGAATCCATGAAAGCGCGGATGGAGACAAGCGGCGAGGTGCAGTCATGCTATGTAGAATACAGAGAAGCTTATGCACAGGAATTTTATGGCGTTTACGGCGGATTTTTCTTCCTTGGAATTTTTGTTGGATTCTTATTCCTGATGGCGACGGTCCTGATCATTTATTACAAACAGATTTCTGAAGGCTATGATGACAAAGACCGGTATCAGATCATGCAGAAAGTAGGAATGAGTAAGAAAGAAGTCAAAGGATCGATTCACAGCCAGATTTTGACAGTATTCTTTGTCCCGCTTCTTATGGCGATCCTGCATGTGACAGTGGCATTTAAACCGATTACAAAGCTCCTTCTTGTGTTTAATCTGTCAGATACACATTTGTCCATGATGTGCACAATTGGAGTATCAGCAGTCTTTGCAGTATTCTATGTAATCGTCTTTGCAATCACGTCAAGAGAATATTATAAGATCGTAAAATAAAAAAGAACAAGTTGCTGTAAATCCGTTATGTATGGATTTTACAGCAGCTTGTTCTTTTTGGTTAATCGTGCTACAATGCAGAAAAGCATAAAGCTTCTTTTGTGATAAGTTGTTTGTTCAGATTTAAATGTATTCCAGTTTTTCGAAATAGTGCATTAAAATATCCGGACAATTTTCGACTCCCAGTGCGGAGGTATCCAGAATCATATGATAGTCATTTACATCACCCCAGGTTTTTCCTGTATGTTCATAATAATAAGAAGCACGCTGTTCATCAGTCTTATCGATTTTCTCTTTTGCATCCTCGTAGGAAAGGTCTTCCAGCTTCATAATGCGTTTGATACGGTCTTCTTTATCAGCACATACGAAAATATTCAGAACATTCATGCGGTCTTTTAAAATATCAGAAGCGCACCGTCCGAGAATGATACATGGTTTTTCGGCAAGATTACGGATGGCTTCTGCCTCGGAGTCATACATGCGGTCATTGACCTGCTGTTCAATATAGGCACGGTCATAGACAGGAATATCCAGTCTTTTGGAAAGTTCATCTGCAATGATACTTGCACCGGTTCCGAAACGACGGCTCATGGTGATTACTAATTTCATATGAATTCCTCCTTTGTATTTGTCAGAATTTATGCGTTGACAGAATCTGTGATTTTTGTGCACAGTTCCTGCAGTTGTTCCATTTGAGAATCATGCAGTGCTGATTTTACAGCGAAGTTTTCTGTCAGAAGTGTCATGTTTTTCAGTTCTGCAAGCTTTGCTTCCATCAGTTTTGCGGACTGCGGAGCCCAGCTTCCGTTTCCTAAAACAGCTACGGTGCGTCCCTGTACCATCAAAGCTTTCATATCTTCCAGATAGTTTGCCATCAGAGGGTAGATTCCATTGTTGTAGGTTGGTGCGGCAAGTACAAGATGGCTGTATTTGAAACTGTCAGAAATCAGTTCAGACACATGTGTCTTGGAAATATTGTGGATTTTAATATTGGTGATACCTGCATCAGCGAGCATGGCAGCCAGAACATTGACCATATTTTCTGTATTGCCATACATGGAAGCATAGGCAATCATAACACCCTTTGTCTCTGCTTCATATTTGCTCCAGATATCGTATTTTTCCAGAATATAGGAGAGGTTACTTCTCCATACAGGTCCGTGGAGAGGGCAGATCATCTGAATATCCAATGCAGCTGCTTTTTTCAGGACATTTTGTACCTGAATCCCATATTTTCCAACAATATTGGTGTAATAGCGGCGTGCTTCGTCCAGATAATCACGGTCGAAATCCATCTCATCGTTGAAGATTACTCCGTCCAGTGCTCCGAAAGTACCGAATGCATCGGCAGAGAACAAGACTTTATCGGTCTCATCGTAAGTCATCATCGCTTCCGGCCAGTGCACCATTGGCGCCATCACAAAGTGAAGTGTGTGTTTTCCGCAGGAGAACGTCTCTCCTTCTTTGATGATGATCTTTTTATCATCAAGATCCATGCCGTAGAACTGATCGATCATCGGAAATGTTTTGGCGTTTCCGATCAGCTTCATATCCGGATAACGCAGGTGCAGATCCTCGATCAAAGCGCAATGATCCGGTTCCATGTGATTGATCACAAGGTAATCCAGAGTACGCCCGTTCAAAACAGCCGCGATATTTTCCAGAAACTGTCTGCCTACAGCGTTGTCTACCGTATCGAAAAGGACTGTCTTTTCATCCAGCAGCAAATAAGAGTTGTAGGAAACTCCTTTCTGAATCGGAAAAATGTTTTCAAATAATTCCAGTCTTCTGTCATTGCTTCCGACCCAGTATAAATCTTCGGTTACTTTTCTGACACAATGCATGTTAAAGTTCCTCCTTTATTTTCACTATGATTCTGTCAATCTATAGAAGTTCACATATTAACGTCTATATTTTAACATATTGAGATAAATTCGCAAGGCGGGTATGGGTTTTTGTGCAAAAAAATGACAGTTCCTTATAAAATCCTTAGAATTCGCTCTTAAAGTAAAGCTGTACAAAGAGAAGGGAGAATCATTTTATGGAAGAAATAATTTTGGAAACAAAAGAACTATGCAAGCAGTATCACAAACAGACTGTGCTGAAAAATATCAATATGAGAATTCCGAAAGGGTGTGTATACGGGCTTTTGGGAGCAAATGGCGCAGGAAAATCGACATTGATGAAAATATTGTGCGGGATGACGCGGGCAGCTGCCGGAAAGAAGCAAACGATTCAGTTTGAATGTGAAAATCTTCCAAAGTGGATCTGTGTCAATGAGAAACTGTTGATACGGTCCTGGGAAAATCTGGTATATAACGCAATCGAATATACGCCACAGGGAGGAATGATACGAATCTGTATATCGGAGAGAAAGGAACAACTGGAAATTTCCGTAGAGGATGAAAGGAGCATGGGTAAGACTGCGGATTGCGAAAGAATCCCAGAAATAAGTAATTGCAAAAGTTTGAAAAACGATATAGAATACAAACGAAATCTAATATGAAAAGAAAGGAAGACAGAAAGATGTTATTTGTACACTATCCGAAATGCACCACATGTAAACGTGCCAAAAAGTGGCTGGATGAGCATCAGATTTCTTATGAAGAACGAGATATCAAAGAGAATAACCCGTCACTGGAAGAGTTAAAAGAATGGTATCAGAGAAGCGGGCTTCCTCTTAAGCGCTTCTTTAATACAAGCGGGATGCTTTACAAAGAGATGAAGCTAAAAGATAAACTTCCGGAAATGAGCGAGGACGAACAGCTGGCACTGCTTGCTTCAGACGGAATGCTCGTAAAGCGTCCGATTGTTGTGACAAAAGAGAGCGTTCTTGTTGGGTTTAAAGAAGCACAGTGGGAAGAAGAGCTGTAATCGAAACAAAGAGTTCTGACAGGCAGGCAAAAAAAGGCTTGCCTGTTTTTTCATCTTGTGATATGTTAGAAACAGATTTGAAATGAAAGAGGTGGAAGGATGATTAATTTTTCTTGCAAGTAGAATGGAAAACAGCAGTGATTGTGCAGATACGCAATGATTGCGCCTTTTTGCAGGAAAGTTAAGAGTCTTGTTCACAGATATGGATCATTGGCCGCATACGTCTGATATGGGGATGGTTTGTGCTATGAGAAGCTGCAGGAATTGACTTTCTTGCAGCTTTTTTGACGTTAGGAGGTAGGAGCAATGTCGATGATAAAAGTAGAAAATCTTACGTTTTCTTATCCGTCCAGTTATGATCCTATTTTTGAAAATGTGAGTTTTCAGATCGACACAGACTGGAAACTGGGATTTGTGGGGAGAAATGGCAGAGGAAAGACGACGTTTTTAAATCTTTTGATGGATCAGTATGAGTATCGGGGGAAAATTATAAAATCAGTCCGGTTTGATTATTTTCCGTATCCGGTAAAAGATACAAAAAAGTGGACGATGGAAGTACTGAATGAGGTGTGTCCGCAGGCAGAAGAGTGGCAGATACGGAAGGAACTTTACGCTCTGGAAGTGGATGAAGAAGTGCTTTGGCGTCCTTTTGAGACGCTTTCCAACGGAGAACAGACGAAAGTCCTTCTTGCAGCACTGTTTTTGAATGAAGGACATTTTCTGTTGATCGATGAGCCGACCAATCATCTGGATACACATGGCAGACAGATTGTATCGGAGTATTTGAGAAAAAAGAAGGGATTTATTCTGGTGTCTCATGACAGGTGTTTCCTGGATGGGTGTGTGGATCATATTTTATCTTTGAATCGAAGTAATATTGAAGTACAGAGCGGTACTTTTTCTGCGTTTCTTCAAAATTTTGAACAACAGCAGCGACTGGAAGAAGCACAGAATGAATCTTTGAAAAAGGATATCCGAAGGCTTTCGCAGTCAGCAAAACGTACACAAGGATGGTCAGATCGAGTGGAAGCATCCAAAACCGGGGCAGCGGATAAGGGGTATATCGGACATAAGTCCGCGAAAATGATGAAACGTGCCAAGTCGATCGAGGCAAGACAGCAAAAAGCAATCGAGCAGAAGTCAGGTCTTTTGAAAAACAGGGAGCGGGCAGAGACGTTAAAACTGCTTCCGTTGCAATACCGTTCGGATACACTGGTTACGTTTTTGGATGTGGCAGTTTGCTATGGGGGAAATCCGGTCAGCTGTCCGGTGTCCTTTTCAGTTCATCGAGGAGAACGGGTGGTATTGGATGGAAGTAACGGAAGTGGGAAAAGCAGCCTGCTCAAATTAGTGGCGGGAGAAGCTTTGGAGCATACAGGGACGATTACAATGGGATCTGGGCTTGTCATTTCTTATGTACCGCAGGATACGTCACATTTGCAGGGGACACTTTCTGATTTTGCGAAAAAGAGCCAGATAGAGGAAGCTTTATTCAAAGCAATCCTGCGGAAACTGGATTTTGAGAGGATTCAGTTTGAAAAGGAAATACAGGATTTTTCCGGTGGACAGAAGAAAAAGGTGCTGATCGCAAAAAGTCTCTGCGAACAGGCACACTTATATGTGTGGGATGAACCGCTGAATTTTGTGGATCTGTATTCAAGGATGCAGATTGAACGATTGATCCGGGAATTCTCTCCGACGATGCTTCTGGTCGAGCATGATCAGGCATTTCGGGAAGCTGTGGCAACAAAGACAGTGCAAATAGAAGGAGCAGAGAATGAAAATATGAGATACTTTTAAACAAGAAAAAAGACGACTGACTCCACTTTTTCAGAAAGTGGAGTCAGTCGTCTTTCCTGTTAACGGATCTGGATATTTCCGCTTTCACATTCTACCTGAATTTTATTTTTTGCCTCTGGATTTGCACTGTAGGAAACCTCAGAGGAGTCGTCTTCATCAGAAACAATGCCGTCAGCCTTGCCGGAAGGGAGTGAGATATCTCCGTATTCTGTAAGAAGATTAAATCCGTAGGAATCAAATTTGTCCGGCAGTTGTATGGCAACATCTCCGTTTTCGCTCTTGCAGCTAAGAGAGCCAAGTTTTGTTGCGATCAGATCCAGATCACCATAGGATAACGTAAAGTCCGCATTTTCACTGGAAAATTGATTCAGAGAAATACTGCCGCTGTCATTTTTTACAGAAATCTTTTTTACGCTGCTGGTATCCGCCGAAAGATTACCGGAATCCAGAGTTAAAACAGCGTTATCAGAAAGTTGGGTATCTGTCAGGGAAATATCCCCATATTCCGAAGTTGCCTCCAGGGATTTTCCGGTTACTTGAGCCAGAAAAATAGTTCCACTATCATTGGTGATTCTGGCGGTGCCCAGAGCACTGTTTTTGATCGTGAGGATTCCGGAGTCTAAAGTCATGTCGGATGCATTTTTCACAGCAGCGTTATCAAGCTGGATATCTCCGTAGTCCGTTTCGAGATGAAGATCATACGAAGTGCAGGAATCCAGAGAAATGTTCCCGCTGTCATTGTAAATCGTGACTGTCTTTCCGGAGAGTGTATCAGCATTTAGCTGTCCGGCACTTAAATTCAGAGCAAGCGATCCCTTGCTTTTGATATTCTTAAGTGTGACATCTCCATAGTCACATCCGATGCCAAAATCGGAGGCAGTAAGATCCGATGCCTGGATATTTCCGGAGTCACTGTAGAGCTTGCAGCTGTTTAATTCCGCTTTTGGGGGAACGTACAGTGTCACTTCGCGTTCGGAGCTTTGGGAATCGTGAAAACCAAATCCTATGATGGCAATGGGCTCCCGGTTCTCCTGAGTCAGGGTGAGCTTGCCGTCCGTACAGGAGAAAGCCGGCTCCGGGTATTCACCGGGCAGATTATACTCCAGGTAAAAGGAGTTGTCTGCAGACGGCAGAATCCGGATGTTGGCATAGGATAAAATTTTAATGTCAATGTCTTTTACAGAGTCCAGTTTCTTTTTTTCCAGAATAAATGGTTGTTTCTCCTCTTCTATACTGTCAGCAGAGATAAATTTGCCGTCAGAGAAGACGAATCCAAACCGACCGCCCTTCATATATCCGATTCCAGTTAAAAGGACTCCGGCAGTCAGTGTGACTGCGGAAATTGTCAGAATGATTTTTTTACTTTTCTTCATGTCTTCTTCCTCCTCTTCTCACAAGTCTGCCGAGCAGTCCGGCAAGTTTGACGATCAACCAGCGGGCAAGTAATATGATGAAATATGTCACCAGAATGCCGCATCCGATCAGCATCAGAGAGAGACCGATGGTGACCAGTCCTCCGCCAAAGGTCTGAGGGATAATTGCAATCCCTCCGATAATGCCGAGTACGCTTCCTGCTATTGCGGCAAGTGCGGAAATTAAGATACCGCCAACGACTGCCAGGATTCCCAGAATGACAGCTCCGATCACGGCCAGAATCCCAAGTGTCAGAGGCAGGGCGATCGGGGCAGCAAAAAGTGCCAGAACAGCGATCCATAAAGCAGAAAAGCGCCGTTTCATTGTTTTTGGCGGTTTGACAGCATTTTCCTGTGCCAGATCCAGAATCAGTGCGGAAGCCGCTTCTTCCGGAGCGCCTAGGTCCTCGATGGCTTTTTTCTCGTTTTCGATGCCTGCATCTTCAAAATATTCTTCAAAGTAGTCCATTGCTTTATCGAAATCCTCTTTAGGAAGACGACGAAGCTGGTATGCAAGTTTTTTCATATACTCTTTCTTAGTCATTTCCCATTCCTCCATTTACAATATCGTCAATGATCGTAATGTACTCTTTCCATTCCTTTTTTAGGTGTTCCTGCCGGATCTTTCCGCTTTGTGTAATCTTATAATATTTGCGGTTCCGTCCCTGAAACTGCTGGTCATAGGTCTCTACATAGCCGTTTTCCTGTAATTTCTTTAAAATCGGATACAGGGCAGAATCTTTGGTATCAGATACTCGTTTGATGATCTGGCTGATCTGATATCCATAGGCATCACCCTCGGCGATAATAGAAAGAACAAGAAAATCAAACATGGGTGTGTTGAGTGTAAATGTCATAAAATCAATCCCTTCCTTTCGTATATTTGATAGGTAAGAAAACCGTATATCTATCTTTTGAGCATATTATAGAAAATATAATATATACGGTCAATATATATAAACTTAAGAATTCTAAAGACTTTCTAAAGGTGAGTATTCTTGTCGTTGACAGTGAGCAAAAGCAAGGATATTATTTCTATATATAAGAGCGTGAAAGGGGAAGACGATGTATAAAATACTGATTGTGGAAGATGACCGTGTCATCGCGGATAAAATGAAAGAACATCTGGAAAAGTGGGATTATGAGGTGGCATGTGTGCAGGATTTCAAACGCGTACAGGAGGAGTATACAGCGTTTGATCCGCAGCTTGTGATCATGGATATTATTCTGCCGTTTTATAATGGATTTCACTGGTGTACCCAGATTCGTCAGATCTCCAGTGTGCCGATCCTGTTTTTATCATCCGCAAGTGACAATATGAATATCGTGATGGCAATGAACATGGGTGGGGATGATTTTGTGGAAAAACCATTTGATCTGAATGTCCTGACCGCAAAGATCCAGGCATTATTAAGGAGAGCGTATTCTTTTACCGGGCAGTTAAATGTGCTGGAGTATCGGGATGTGATCTTAAATCTGAACGATGCGGCAGTGACATTTCACGGAGAGCGTATGGAGCTGACGAAAAATGATTTCAAAATCCTGCAGATCCTGATGGAGAATGCGGGAAAAATCGTAAAAAGGGATCGGATCATGGAACGTCTCTGGGAGAGCGATGAGTTTATTGATGACAACACACTGACTGTAAATATGACCAGACTCAGAAAGAAACTGGAAAGTATTGGAATCTGTGATTTTATTGCTACAAAGAAAGGAATCGGGTACGTGATAGAATGAGATTGTTGATTTCTTATTTGAAAGAAAAACTTCCGGTTATCGGAGTATATGCCGTAATGCTTGTGATTTTCTGTATACTACTCTGGTTAAAAGAAGTTCCCTTTGACGTGATCGGGTATGGAGCAGAGCTCTCTGCAATCTGGCTTTTATTTGTGGGAGCGCTGAATTTCTGGTTTTATCGGAAGCGGTATCAGAGTCTGCTGGATCTGTCTGCGGCGCTTCCGCATGAATTGAAAGAGTTTCCGGATCCAAAGAGCCGGATTGAGGCAGAATATCAGGAAATCACGGAGACAATTTTTGCATGGAGAGAGATGCTGGAAAACGAAGTACTCCTCAGCAAAAAGGATGCATCTGACTATTACAGTCTGTGGGTGCATCAGATCAAGACACCGATTTCCGCCATGCATCTTCTGATCCAGTCTTTTGAAGAACAGGCAATGGAATTTGAGGAACATGCAGAGGAGACACTGAATTTTCTAAATGAGATGAAAATGAAGATTTTTCAGACGGAAGAATATGTGGGAATGGTACTGTCTTATCTGCGGATGGAGGATATGGGGAATGATCTGAAATTCCAGTGGTATCCGATCGGTGATATTGTGCGGCAGGCAGTTCGCAAATATTCCCAGATCTTTATTTTGAAAAAGATCCATCTGAATTTTCAGGACAGCAGGCAGATGGTGCTCACCGATGAAAAGTGGCTGCTGTTCGTGATCGAGCAGGTACTGTCCAATGCCCTGAAATATACCTCATCGGACGAAATCCGCCCGCCGAAGGCACAGGGGATGGGATCTCCGGATGGGGATACGGAGAAAGGGTGCATTTCCATTTATATAAAAGGTACGGAGCTGGTGGTGGAGGATACTGGAATCGGAATCGCCCCGGAAGATCTTCCGCGTATTTTTGAGCGTGGATTTACCGGATATAACGGAAGAGAGCACCAGAAATCTACGGGAATCGGTCTGTACCTGTGCAAGACGATCATACAGAAATTAGGACACAGCATCCGGGCCCAATCCCGTGTCGGAGTGGGAACGAAAATTTATATTTCTCTGGAGCGGGAGGATGTAAAATTCAAATAAAATTATCAGTTTCAACACGAAAAAAATACAACAGCAAGAATGCTAAAAATGAAAGCAAGAAGCAAATTGACGAAAGCAGGGTTTTCTTCTATTCTTGATTTATACAAAGTAGACTATAACAGAGAAGAGAGAGGAGAATCATTTTGAAAGAGTGTACGAGCGGAAGGGTTACGATCCCTACAGATGTGGACGTTGTGCCGGAAACACTGGATTTGGTAAAGCGCTGGGGGGCGGATGCGATCCGTGACTGTGACGGAACCGATTATCCAGAAGAATTAAAGAATGTAGATGCAAAAGTATATTCTACTTATTATACAACCAGAAAAGACAACGCATGGGCAAAGGCAAATCCGGAAGAGATTCAGCAGATGTATATTATGACTCCTTTTTATACAGCAGTGGAAGAGGAGTTATCCATTCATCTGATGAACCATCTGTATCCGGATATGCTGAAGGTCAATGACCATGATGATATCACAAGATGGTGGGAAGTGATTGACCGTACCACGGGAGAAGTAGTTCCGACAGAGCAGTGGAGCTATGACAGCGAGAGTGGGGATGTGACAATCCACAGTGCAAAGGCATTTCATGATTATACAGTAAGTTTTCTTGCCTATATTATGTGGGATCCGGTACATATGTACAATGCGGTGACAAACGGATGGACAGACTTTGAAAAGCAGATCACATTTGATGTGCGTCAGCCAA
>ERZ826396.2050-NODE-2050-length-18554-cov-13.135088_pt1 | contig 18554 bp, 17 predicted proteins | sample MGYA00519926_ERZ826396 | MGnify/ENA primary metagenome ERZ826396 (study PRJEB31778, sample SAMEA3449230) | human gut metagenome | biome: human gut; feature: human-associated habitat; material: faeces | place: United Kingdom | collected 2010/2012 ... | reverse complement strand
GGCACGGATCGGCCCCCTCGGGCGCGCGTCCGGAACTCGCGACCTGGCCTTTTGCCGGGAGCGCCCTCCGAAGAGGCTCCCGAACCCCGTCTTTTCGTGCCAGAACTCGGTTCCGTGGCCATTTTCGGACCGAAATCCTGCACGGCGACCCGCGGCGTGACAAAAACGCGACGAAAGAGCGTGACAAAAGGACGGGGATACTGTCACGCGGCGGGGTCGGAAGCGGGTTGACGGGCTTGAGGCGGTGCGGATGGCGCTCAAAAGACGACCTAGGAGGGCGCGGGCGCTGCGGGGATGCGTCTTCGGCGAAGGAAAAGAGTCGAAGACGCCCAAAAAAGTTCCGCCCCCGGCCAGGAGGATGAACCCACCTCAAAAGGTGGGTGCCCGCAGCTCGTTTCCTGGCTTTCGCATCAACGGATGCGAATCTCCATTCCGCTCGCTCTCTTGGGCTCCCTCATGTTCTAGCATCGGTCCATCGCAAAGTATGGCTTCGAGGGCGGAACCTATCTTCGAGTATAGGGGCCGGCATCGCAAAATAAAGACTTGACATCTGCTTTATTGAATGGTTCGCCGCGAAGGCGAAGCGTCCTCCTCAATGTGTGCTACTCTGACCGAGGGGCCTCCTCGCAACAGGGCCTCTTCAGCGTTCGTTTCGGGATCGTGGATCGGAAAGAGGTGGGAAGGGTGATCCGTCTTTTCGACGTGTTGTCTTTTTTGTTTGACGTACCAGATTCAAAGGAAGTGAAGAAGATGGGCGAGGACATGAGGGCTGCGCACGAAAAAGGAGACGGACGGAGGATGATCATAGTCGCCCTGACGGCTCTCATGAGCTTTGCGCTCTCGATTCTGGGCGTGATCATACTGGTCTTTCTCTGACGCAGGGGAACGAGTGCGTGACAAGGAACGGATGCCATATCCATCCGTTTCCCCATCGCAGGTTGGACGACAGCGGCTCTCTTTGGCGTGGCCCTTGGCAAGCGAGTCCCTTCTGGATTCTGGAATTGTTTCCGAAACCATTGAGTGATTTCCACAAACCCCGTATAGGCAAACAAGCGTTCGCATGATACCATACCGCTCATGGATACGTTGTTCACAGACATGGAGAACGAGCGGAAGTCGGAGGTGGCGCCGCTCGCCGTGCGGATGCGCCCGCGTTCGCTCGAGGAGGTCGTCGGCCAAAAGGAGGCGGTCGGCCCCGGCAGCTGGCTGCGCGCCGCCATCGAGCAGGATCGGTTGAGCTCGGTCATCTTGTTCGGCCCGGCGGGCACGGGGAAGACCTCGCTCGCGCACGTCATCGCCGAAAGCACGAAAGCCGCGTTCGTGGAGGTGTCGGCCATCGGCGGCACGGTGTCCGACCTGCGGCGCGAGATCGACGCGGCCGAAAAGCGTCTGACGGGGTTCGGATTGCGCACCATCCTGTTCGTCGACGAGATCCACCGCTTCAACCGCAGTCAGCAGGACGCGCTTTTGCATGCGGTGGAGGATCGCGTGCTCGTGCTGGTGGGCGCCACGACGGAGAATCCGTTCTTCGAGGTGAACTCGGCTCTCATCAGCCGCTCGCGCGTGGTGGAGCTGCACGGGCTCTCGGATGCGGACGTCTCGCTTCTCATCGATCGTGCGCTTGACGACGCGCGCGGGCTGGACGGCCGCTATGCGCTCGACGACAAGGCGCGCGACGCCATCGTGCTTCTGGCCGGGGGCGACGGTCGCGGCGCGCTCACCACGTTGGAATTGGCGGCCGGCATGGTCGAGCCCGGCACGCGCTCGAAGCCCGCGCGCGTATCCGAGGAGGCCGTGCGCGCCGCCACGCCGCACCGCAACCTGCCCTACGACAAGAACAAGGATATGCACTACGACGTGATATCGGCGTTCATCAAATCGATGCGCGGCAGCGACCCGGATGCGGCGCTGTACTGGCTGGCCCGCATGATCGACGGGGGCGAGGACCCGAAGTTCATCGCGCGGCGCATGTTCATCGCCGCGTCGGAGGACATCGGCAACGCCGACCCGCAAGCGCTGCTCGTGGCCGAGGCGGCGTTCAAGTCGGCCGAGGTCATCGGCTATCCCGAATGCCGCATCAATCTCGCGCAGGCCGCCATCTACCTCGCGCTCGCGCCGAAGAGCAACGCGGCGGAGGCCGGCATCGACGCCGCGCTGGCCGAGGTGCGCCACGGCCCTGCGCGCAAGGTGCCCGACCATCTGCGCGATAGGCACCGTCCCGGCTCGGAGAACTACGGGAAGTACAAGTACCCTCACAGCTACCCCGGCGGCTGGGTGGAGCAGCGCTATTTGCCCGAGGGCTTGGAGCGCGGCTGCTTCTACCATCCCAGCGAGCGCGGTTGGGAGGCCTACCGAGCCGACGCGGCGGCCCGTGATCGCGCTGACATGACGGCGACGGCAAGCGCCCGGACAGGGCGCGCGCGTTCGAGCGGGGCGTCAGCATCGGGTGCGAAGCCGCGCGGGACGGCAGACGCGGCGCCGGGCCCGCGAACGTCGAAGGCCGCGAACGTGCCGGCGTGCGACAAGGCGGTGGGATGCCGGGTTGATGAGCCGGCGTCCGCGCGCCCGCGCGAGGTTGTAGACGCGGCGTCGGGTTCGAGCATGAGTAGAGCGGCATCCGCGCCTGGACACGATGGCGACAAGGCGGCGGGGTGCCGGCGCGCGCATGCGGCGTCCTGCCGCCCTGCGGGCGGCGAGCCCGCCTCCGACGGCAAAGCGGAGAGGGATCGTGAAAACCCCATGTCGCAAGGAAGGTAACCGATTTCAAACTCCTGTGGAAGCAGGGTGAAAACGAACGTCGACCCCTATAGAATCAAAACATGGTCGTGCTATAGTGATTGTTTCGGGATACAGGAGGCGCAATGGATATCAGCGAAGTTCTCGGCGTGGCATTGCCGGTGGTGTACGTCGTCGTCGGCGTGGCTTTGGTCTGGCTTGCCATCGAGCTTGTCATGACGGTGCGCAAGGCCCGCAAGACGGTGGACGACCTGCAGAAGCGGGTGGAGCCGACGCTGGCCAGCGTCGAGCGCATCACGGCTTCGCTCGAACCCGCAGCGTCGAAGGTCGATCCGCTCGTCGACCGCGTGTCGCTTACGGTGGACGCCGCGAACCTCGAGATCATGCGGGTCGATCAGATCCTCGAGGACGTGGGCGGGATCACCGATTCCGTGTCGTCGACCGTCGAGGCCGTCGATTCGGTGACGAGCGCCCCTCTGGAGCTGGTGAACAGCGTGACGTCGCGTGTGCGCAACGCCTTCAAGCAGCGCCGCGCCAGCGACGAGTCCGTCGCCTTGGGTCAGGCGAGGGCCGAGCGCGACGAGGCGGCAGACAGCGAAGGATCCTCCGACGATCGCCCTGCGCCCGCACGCGCAGAGGAAGCCCCCTCCAAGCCCGCCTCCGCTCCCACTCCCGCGCGCGCCCCTGAGGACGTGTCCGCGCCCGACGCCGCGTCCGACGCTCCCGAGGAAGCTCCGGCCACTGACGCCTCTGCTCCGGACTATTTCACGTACGGCGGCACGACCCCTTCGGCTTAGCGGGGCGTTTTCGTGGAGAGCACCCGATCCGAATCCGACAGAACCGAGAGGGCGAAACGCGGCTTTCTGACCGTTTGGACCATCGTGGGCGCCATCTTGCTCACCGGCGTCCTCGTGTACCTCTTCAACATCCTCAGCGTGCCGGTGGGCATCGTCATCTGGACGGTCGTCATCGTGTTCTGCTTGCGCGGCCCCGTGAACAAGCTCGAGAAGCTCGGGGTTCCGCGCGTGGTGGGCACCGCCCTCGCCTACGTCCTCATGTTCGCCGTGCTCGCGCTCGTCGGGCTGCTGCTGTTCTCTCCGGTGTTCTGCGTGGGAGATCAGTTCACGAACCTCATCGAGAGCATCCCCGGCTACGTGCAAACCATCGTCGGCTGGGGCAACGACCTCTACGCGCGCTATGCCGACGTGCTGTCGAACAGCACGGTGCAGGAGTACCTTTCCCAAGCCCTCAAGGCGCTGGGGGATTGGGCCTCGTCGTTCGTGCGCGACGGCACCACGGGCGTTGTGGCCATCGGCGCGGGCGTGGTGAACAGCTTCGTGGCCATCGGCTTCGCGCTCGTCGTGGCGTTTTGGATGCTCATGGAGCTGCCCGCGCTCGGCCCCGAATGCAAGCGCCTCGTCGGCCCGAAGCGGGCTGACGACTTGGAAATGCTCCACGTCACGTTCACGCGTGTGATGGGCGGCTACATCAAGGGCACGCTTTTGCAGTGCGCCATCATCGGCGTCGGCTGCGGCGTGCTGTTCGCCCTCGTCGGCGTGCCGAACTACGCGGCGCTCGGCGGCATCGCCGGACTGCTCAACATCGTCCCCATCGTGGGCCCGTGGCTCGGCGGCGCGCTTGCGGCCATTGTGGGCGTGTTCGTAAGCCCTTGGGTCGCTGTGATCGCGCTTCTCGGCACCATCGCCATCCAGCAGGTGGTCTACACGTTCGTTTCGCCGAAGATCATGGCGAGCTCGGTGGACGTGCATCCTGCGCTCACTCTTATCGCCTTGATGGCGGGGTCGGCCATCGGCGGTGCGATGAACGGCTTCATGGGCTCGCTTGTGGGCATGCTCGCATCCATTCCGGCTGTCGCCGTCGCGAAGGCCGTTTTCGTGTATTATTTCGAGAAGCGCACGGGCCGGCAGCTCGTGAGCCAAGACGGAGTGTTCTTCCAGGGAACTCCGTCCGCGGGTGACAAGGTCGACCCCATCGCCGACGCGACGTCGCCGCACCCCGACATCTCGGCCGCCTTCGAACGCGTCGGGCAGCGTCGGGCCGAGGCCGACGAGAAGGCGCGTCATCGTCGAGGGCGCTAAGGGCGCTGCGGGCGCTCGTGCCATAGCGTGAGCGATGGGCGGTGCCAACAGAGGGAACAGCGGGTCGCGCGGCGGCCCCCGAGGAGACGGAAAGAAAGCGAACATGGAATATATGACCAGTGCGGAGATCCGCGAGAAGTACCTGAGCTTCTTCGAGGAGAAGGGCTGCAAGCGCATGCCCTCGTCCTCCCTCATTCCCGACGACCCGTCGCTTCTGCTCACGAGCGCGGGCATGGTGCAGTTCAAGCCCTACTTCCTGCAGCAGAAGCACCTCGAGGCGCCCTACATCGGCACCACCACGGTGCAGAAGTGCGTGCGCACGAACGACATCGACATCATCGGCACGACGGGCCGCCACTTAAGCTTCTTCGAAATGCTCGGCAACTTCAGCTTCGGCGAGTACTTCAAGGAGGAGATGTGCGCGTGGGCGTACGAGTTCTCCACCGAGGTGCTGGGGCTTCCGGCCGAGCGGCTGTACTTCACCGTGTTCGAGGACGACGACGAGACGATCGAGATCTGGAAGAAGCTCGGCGTGCCCGACAGCCACATCTCGCGCCTCGGCGAGGATGACAACTTCTGGCGCGCCGGCCCCACCGGTCCGTGCGGCCCCTGCTCGGAGTTGTACTACGACCAGGGTCCCGAGTTCGGCTGCGGCAGCCCCGACTGCGCGCCGGGCTGCGACTGCGACCGCTTCCTCGAATACTGGAACTGCGTGTTCACCCAGTACGACGGGCAGGAGGACGGCACGCTCAAGCCCCTGCCGAAGAAGAACATCGACACCGGCATGGGCCTCGAGCGCATCGCGGCCATCCTGCAGGGCGTGCAGTCGAACTACGAGACGGACGTGCTGCGCAGCCTCGTGGCGGTGGGCGAGCGCCTTGCCGGCGTGGAGTACGGCGCCGACAAGGATGCCGACCTGTCCCTGCGCATCATGGCCGACCACAGCCGTGCGGTGACGTTCATGATCGCCGACGGCATCCTACCGTCGAACGAGGGCCGCGGCTACGTGCTGCGCCGCCTGCTGCGCCGCGCCGTGATGAAGGGGCACCTGCTGGGCCTCGACAAGCCGTTCCTCAACGACTACGTGGACGAGATCGTGCGCCTCATGGGGCATGTGTATCCCGAGATCGTGGAGAACCGCGAGCTGGCGCGTCGCGTGATCCTGTCCGAGGAGGAGCGCTTCGGCGCCACGCTGCGGCAGGGCCGCGCGTTTCTGGACGAGGCGCTGGCCGCCCTTTCCGGCACCACGCTGTCCGGCGAGCAGGCGTTCGCGCTGCACGACACGTACGGCTTCCCCGTGGAGGTGACCCGCGAGCTGTGCGAGGAGCGCGGCATCGCGGTGGATATGGACGGCTTCGCGCGCTGTATGGACGAGCAGCGCGAGCGCGCCCGCGCTGCGAACACGAAGGACGCCGAGGCCGCGTGGAGCACCTACGGCGGCGTGCACGCCGAGCTTTTGGAGGAGCTGGGCCCCACGGCGTTCGTGGGCTACGACAAGTTGGAAGCCGAGGCGCGCGTGACGGCCATCGTGAAGGACGGCGCGCGCGTGCAGACGCTTTCCGCAGGCGAGACGGGCGAGGTCGTTTTGGACGCGACGCCGTTCTATGCCGAGATGGGCGGCGAGGTGGGCGACACCGGCACGCTGCGCTCCGCTGGGGCCGTCGCCGAAGTGCGCGACACCCAGGCGCCCGAGAAGGGCCTTGTGGCGCACAAGGTGGCGATGACGGAAGGCGCGCTTTCCGTGGGCGATGCGGTGACGGCGACGGTGGACGCCGAGCGCCGCGCGCGCATCACGCGCAACCACACGGCCACGCATATCCTGCACGCGGCGCTGCGCCAGGTGCTGGGCGACCACGTGAAGCAGGCGGGCAGCTACGTGGGGCCCGACCGGCTGCGCTTCGACTTCACGCACTTCGAGGCCGTGAGCCCCGAGCAGTTGGCCGAGGTGGAGCGCGTGGCGAACAAGCACATCATGAAGGCCGTTCCCACCGCCATCTACGAGACATCGCTTGACGCCGCGCGCGAAGCGGGCGTGACGGCGCTGTTCGGCGAGAAGTACGGCGACGTGGTGCGCGTGGTGGAGGCGGGCGACTTCTCGCGCGAGCTGTGCGGCGGCTGCCATGTGGGCAACACGGCCGAGATCGGCTTCGCGAAGATCGTGAGCGAATCGAGCGTGGGCGCGAACCTGCGCCGCATCGAGGCGGTGACGAGCTACGGCGCGCTGGAGTACGTGAACAGCCGCGAGGCCGAGTTGAAGGCGGCGGCTGCGACGCTGAAGTGCCGCCCGCTGGAGGTGGCCGACCGCGCGGCGGCGAACCTGAAGGCGTACAAGGATCTGCAGGCCAAGAGCAAGCGCAGCGCGCAGGTGGCTGCGGGCGACGGCATGGAGGCGCTTCTGGCGGGTGCCGTCACGGCGAAGGCGGGCTATCCCGTCGTCATCGGGCGCATGGGCGAGGCCGACGCGGGGCAGATGCGCAACGCGTGGGATGTCCTGCGCGCGCGCCTCGGCGCACCCGGCGCGGCGGTGCTCGCGGCGCAGAAGGACGACAAGCCGGTGCTTTTGGCCGCCGGCGCGCCGGAGGCCGTGGAGGCCGGGTTCGACGCGGGTGCCGTCATCAAGGCCATCGCGCCTTGCGTGAAGGGCGGCGGCGGCGGCAAGCCCGCGATGGCGCAGGCCGGCGGCAAGGACGCCGCAGGCATCGACGCCGCGCTCGACGCGGCGCGGGAGATGCTGCTATAAGTTCCGCCGTTCTGCCGAACGGCGGACCGGTCGACGCTGCGAGGCTCCGATGCGCCCCGCCTCGCCCCTTTTCCGCTTACCCTTGCGCGCCCCGCGCAGGCGAGCTGCGCGGGGCGCGCCCGCTCGGGCGCATGGTGGGGGAGCGAACAAGCCACTGGCTTGTTCGCCAGCCGCGGAACGGGGCGATGCGGGGCGCATCGGCGCCTCTCGCTGATGTTTGACGGAAAAGTGAGGGAGATAAAGTAGGAATGCGCATTCTCGCGCTCGACATAGGACAGGCGCGCGTGGGCATCGCGGTGAGCGATCCGGGGGAGCGGGTGGCCTCGCCGGTGTGCGTGCTGCCAGCCTCGGAGGTGCTTGGCAACGCGAAGCCGTTTCGACGTGTGCTGGAGGATTGGGAGCCGGAGCTTTTGCTATGCGGCTTGCCGTACACGATGGCGGGCGAGGAGGGCCCTCAAGCCGCGCGCATACGGGCGGTGGCGCAGAAGATATCCGCTGCCTGCGGCCTTCCGTGCGAGTTTGCGGACGAGCGTTTGAGCTCGCGGGAGGCCAAACGGAGTTTGCGTGAAAAGGGCCTGAGCGAAAGGGAGATGCGGGGCAAAATCGATATGATAGCCGCGAGTTTGTTTTTGCAGGCGTGGCTCGACGCGCGCCGCGAGCGGGAGGAATGAAGGAAGCCTATGCCCTCACGGAGAAAGCAGGTCACGTATTCGCAGCGGCCGAACCATGCGGCGCGCTCCGCTCATGCGCGCGGCGAGCGCCAGTTCCGCACGTACGACACGAGCTACATCCGTCCGAAGCAGAGCAAAGCTCCCATCATCGTGTCCATCGTGCTTCTCGTCGTGGTGCTCGGCGGCCTTGCGTGGGGCGGGGTCACGCTGTTCAACAGCTGCTCCGGTCCGGCGGTCGAGCTGCTTGGCGAGGGCGAGGAGGCCACGGTCGAGGTGGCCGAAGAGGCGGGCGCGCAGGCCATCGGCCAGCAGCTCGTCGAGAAGCGCCTCGTGGCCAGCGCGTCGGAATTCACGCGCCGCGTGAACGACCTGGGTGTGGACAGCCAGCTCAAGCCCGGCACCTACACGTTCGCGGGCGGCACGGGCCTCGACGGCATCATCCGTGCGCTTCAGGCCGGTCCGGAGACGAACGCGCTCACCATCCCCGAAGGCTACAAGCTCGCCGACATCGCCCAGGCGGTGGCCGACCACACCGAGGGCCGCATCTCGGCCGAGGATTTCTCCGCAGCCGCTTCCGACGCGAGCGCCTACGCGGGCGATTACGCCTTCCTCGAAAGCGCGGGGTCGAACAGCCTCGAGGGCTTTTTGTTCCCCAAAACCTACGACATCGCCGACGACGCCACGGCCGACTCCGTGATCCGCGCGATGCTCGACCAGTTCCAGGCCGAGACGGCATCCCTCGATTGGTCGTATGCCGAAGGCCAGGGGCTCAGCATCTACGACGCCGTGAACCTCGCCTCCATCGTGGAGAAGGAGTCGAGCGGGGACGAGCTGATCCGCGCGCAGGTGGCAGCCGTGTTCTACAATCGTTTGGAAACCGAAGGCGAGCCGAGCTACGGCTATCTGCAGAGCGACGCGACGACGGCTTACGAAGTGGGCCACGACCCCTCGGCCGACGAGGTGCACGCCGACACGCCGTACAGCACGTACAGCAATCCGGGGTTGCCGCCCACGCCCATCTGCTCGCCGAGCCTCGATTGTCTCAAGGCCGTGTGCGCTCCCGATGCCGACGCCCTCGGGCGCTATTACTTCTTCTACTTCGAAGGGGAGAACTACTACTTCAGCGAAACGTACGAAGAACACCAGAACACGTTCTCGTAGGCGGCGGTTCCCATCATGGCGTTTCTCGAGCCCGATCGTTACTTCGCGCGCCTGTCGCGCATCGACATCGACCGCGATTTGATCGAGCGGGGCTTTTGCAACGTCCTTCTGGACGTGGACAACACCATCCTCACGCGCGACACGCACGAGGTGCCGCGGGACGTGGGCGTGTGGCTCGCCCGGGCGCGGGATGCGGGCATCGCGTTCTGCCTCGTGTCGAACAATTGGCACGAGGGCGTGTATCGGCTGGCCAACCGGCTGTCGCTTCCCATCGTGGCGAAGGCTGTGAAGCCTTTGCCGCCGGCGTTTCTGGCGGCGCTCGGCAAGATCGACGCGAAGCGATCCGAGACGGTGGTGGTGGGAGATCAGCTGGTCACCGACGTCATGGGCGCGCACTTCCTCGGCATGCAGGCGTATTTGCTCGCGCCGCTTGTGGAGCAGGACTTGCCCCACACGCTGCTGCTGCGCAATTTCGAGCGCGTTGTCATGGCGGGCCGCCAACCGGAGGGCGCAGGGGTTCCGTCGGCTGCGCAGCCGGTGGAGGCCAGCGCCGCCCCGGCAGACCGCGAGGGGGCCGAGGCGTGCGGATCTGCGAAAACGGAGGGAACTTCATGAGCGAACGCCTTTACTTGCTGGGACATCCCGTTGCGCACTCGAAGTCGCCGGCGATGTACAACGCCGTGTACGAGCGTCTTGGCTTGCCGTGGCGCTACGAGTTGGCCGACCTCGCCTCCGAGGACGAGGCGCGCGCCTTTCTGGCTGCAGGGGATTTCCTGTCCGTGAACATCACCACGCCCTATAAACCGCTGGCGTTCGAGGCCGCCGCGCATACGGCCGCTTCGGCGAAGCTCGCCCAGGGGGCGAACGTGCTCGTGCGCAAGAAGGACGCGCTCATCGGGTTCAACACCGACGGCCAGGGCTGCGCGGCGTACCTCGAGCGCACGGGGTTCAGCTTCGCGGGCAAGCGCGTGGCCGTGTGCGGCACGGGCCCCACGGCGCTGTCCATCCTGCATGCGAGCGCGGTGGCAGGCGCGGACGTGTGCTTGCTCGTCGGTCGCGACAAGGAGCGGACGCGTGGCGTGCTCGAGGGCTACGTCGAGCGCTTCGGCCTTTTGGCGAACGCCACCATCGATCTGCCGGCCGCGTCGCCCCACCACCGCAGCTTTCGCACCGCCTACGAACGGCCCACGTTCAAGTTCGGCAGCTACGCGACGTCGTCGAAGGCGCTCGGGTCGGCTGACCTCGTGGTGAACGCGACACCGCTCGGCATGCGCGCGGACGATCCCGCGCCGTTCGACACGTCGCTCTTGCGTCCTGGCCAGACGGTGTTCGACGCAGTGTACGGCCACGGCGAGACGGCGCTTGTGCGCGGCGCTCGCGAGGCGGGCTGCACGGCTTTCGACGGAGCGGGCATGCTCGTGGGCCAGGCGGTCGCCACGGTGGGCATCGTGTGCGACCTGGCCGAGGTGGAAGTTTCGGCCTCGCATGACGAGCTGTTCTCCCTCATGGCCGAGGCGGCTGGCTTCGACCTGCCGTAAGGGCGGCAATCGGAAGCTGCCGGGCGCACAGCCGGCTTCGTCGATTTCGCACAGCCCGTGGCAAGGCTCTTCCGCGGGCTTCGCGCGGTTTGGGGTACAATACGACGCGAACGTCATCCGAAAGCGCGGAAAGCGACGAAGCTATGCGATACCTCACAGCGGGCGAAAGCCACGGCTCCTGCCTCACGGCCATCGTGGAGGGCGTGCCGGCGGGCCTTAAGATATCGGAATCCCAGATCAACACCGACCTTGCGCGGCGGCAGTCCGGATATGGCCGCGGCGGCCGGCAGAAGATCGAGCATGATGTCGTGCAGGTCGTGTCTGGCGTGCGCTTCGGACGCACGACCGGCGCGCCGGTGGCGCTTATCGTGCGCAACCGCGACTGGGAGAACTGGGAGGAGCGCATGGCGCCGTTCGGCGGGCCTCCGAGCGACCTCAAGCGCGAGGTCACGCCGCGTCCCGGCCACGCCGACCTCGTGGGCGCGCTCAAGACCGACACCGACGACTGCCGCAACATCTTGGAGCGCGCGAGCGCCCGCGAGACGGCGGCGCGCGTGGCGGCCGCCGGCATCGCCCGCGAGTTCCTCGCCGACCTTGGCGTGGAGGTGTTCTCGTACGTGACCTCCATCGGCGACGCGCGCTTCGAAGAGGACGATCCGCTCATGCGCGCGCCCGACTACAAGCCGCTCGCCATCGAGACGAGCGAGGTGCGCTGCCCGGACGAGGCGGCCACCGAGGCCATGAAGGCGGCCATCGACCGGGCCAAAGAGGTGGGGGAGAGTTTGGGCGGGACGTTTCGCGTCGTGGCGACGGGCCTTGTTCCGGGCGTGGGAGGCTACGCCACGGCGGGCGACCGGCTCACCTCGCGCATCGGTGGCGCGCTGTTCTCCATCCCCGCCGTCAAGGGCGTCGAGTTCGGCCTGGGATTCGAAGCGGCCCGCCGCCCCGGCTCCCGCGTGCACGACCCCATCGAGCTCGATCCCCAGGCCGGATTCGTGCGCGCATCCAACAACGCCGGGGGCCTCGAGGGCGGCATGACCACGGGCATGCCGCTCATCGCGACGGTGGCCATGAAGCCCATTCCCACGCTCATGACGCCGCTTTCCACAGTGAACCTCGACACGCTCGAGGCAGAGGAGGCCTCCAAGGAGCGCAGCGACACCTGCGCCGTGCCCGCCTGTGCCGTCGTGGCCGAGAGCGAAGTGGCGTTTGTGCTGGCCGAGGCGTATCTGGAGAAGTTCGGACGCGACGCCATGGTCGATATCAAAGCCGCGCTGCGCGCCTATCGGCAACGGCTCAAGACGATGGCGCGCTAAGGCGGCGGGAAGACGAGCTGCCGACGCGATAGCGCGTCGCCGCGCCCGGACAGCGCGACGACGAGGAAAGGAGCGAACGTGAACGAAACGAACGGATCCGCAGACGAGGAGGAAGTGCTTTCAAAGCCGACGTTGTCGGTGGTGGCGCCCGAGGAATCCGCCTCGGTCGTCATCGCGCCCGTGCTGGAGCGGCCTGAGCGTCCGCAGTGCGAGCTGACGGCCCCCGTGTTCTTCGTCGGTTTCATGGTGGCGGGCAAGACCTCCACTTCGCGCAAGCTGGCGCGCACCTGCGGCGTTGCGTCGGTCGATCTTGACGCCTACGTGGAGCGGCGCGAAGGCAAGACCATCAACCAGATATTCTCGGAGGTGGGCGAGGAGGGGTTCCGCGCCATGGAGACTGAGGTCCTGCGTGATTTCTCTCAGCGCGACCCTTTGCTTGTCTCGTGCGGTGGCGGCGTGGTGCTCAAATCCGAGAACCGCGATATCCTCAAACGGTCCGGTTTCGTGGTGTACCTGAAGGTGACGGCTGAGCAAGCGTATGCGCGCGTCAAAGACGTGTCGTCCCGACCGCTGTTCCGCGATTTGGAGACGGCTCGCAAAACCATCGACGGTCGTCTGCCCCTGTACGAGGAGGTGGCCGATGCCTCCGTGGACACGGTGGACAAAACGGTTGCCCAGGTGGCCCGCGAGGTTCGACGCATCCTTGAGAAGGAGGGCATCCTGTGCCAGCAACGAAGGTAGTGGTCAACGTTCCCGGCGAGGATGCCTACGACGTGCGCATCGGCGCGGGCATCCTCGATAGCCTCGGGGCGCATCTTCGCCGTGTGCCGGCGCTCGAGCGGACGGAGCGCGCGCTGGTCGTGACGGACGCGAACGTCGCGCCGCTTTACCGGGACGCTGCGAAGGCGTCCCTCGCCGAAGGGGGCTTCCGCGCAAGCGACGTCGTCGTGTGCGCGGGCGAGGATGCGAAGTCGGTGGCGGTGGCCGCCGAGGTGTGGGACGCGATGGCGCAGCTTTCCCTCGGGCGCGACTGCGTCGTGGTGGCGCTCGGCGGCGGCGTGGTGGGCGACCTGGCCGGATTCGTCGCGTCTGCCTACATGCGCGGCGTGCCGGTGGTGCAGGTTCCCACGACGCTTCTGTCCATGGTGGACTCGTCGGTGGGCGGCAAGACCGGCGTGAACCTTGAAGCGGGCAAGAACCTCGTGGGAGCGTTCAAGCAGCCGGCCTACGTGTGCGCCGACACCGCGACGCTCGCCACGCTCGACGAGCGCGAGTGGGCGTGCGGCTGCGCCGAGATCGCGAAGGCGTCGGTCATCGATTCCGACGAGTTCTTCTTCTGGCTGGTCGATGCGGCAGACGCGCTCGCCGCGCGCGACGAGGCCGTGGTGTCCGAGGCCATCGCACGCTCGGTGGTGTTCAAAGCCGACGTGGTGGCCGCCGACAAGACCGAGAGCAAGGGCGTGCGCGAGTGCTTGAACTACGGCCACACGCTCGGCCATGCGGTTGAGGCGCTTGCGGGCTACGGCACGTTCTCGCACGGCGCGGCCGTGGCCGAGGGCATGCGGTTCGCCGCGCGGCTGGGTGCGGCGCTCGTGGATACGCCGCTCGATCTGGTGGAGGCGCAAGACGCGCTGCTCGATGCGCTCGGGCTGCCGGCGCTTTCCTGGTCGGCCGAGCCGGAGGCGATGCTTGCCGCCATGAAGCGCGACAAGAAGGCCCGTCGCGGGCAGGTGCGCTTCGTGCTGCCGCGCGATGTGGGCGATTGGCAGCTTGTGGACGTGGACGACGACACGCTGCTTTCGCACGTGGACGCATGGGCGCGCTCGAAGGGATAGGGTGCCGGGCATGAAGAAGATCCTGCTGATGAACGGTCCCAACCTCAACCTGCTCGGCGTGCGCGAGCCCGATGTGTACGGCACGGTGACGCTTGCCGATATCGAGCGGGAGGTGCGCGCATACGCCGTCGAGCGCGGCGCGGAGGTGGACTGCTTCCAATCGAACCACGAAGGCGCGCTCATCGACCGGTTGCATGCGGCGCGCGGCGTCTACGACGGCATCGTGTACAACCCCGGCGCGCACACGCACTACTCCTACGCGCTGCGCGACGCCGTGTCGTCCATCGACGTGCCCACGGTGGAGGTGCATCTGTCCGACATCGACGCGCGCGAGGAGTTCCGCCGCGTGTCCGTCATCGCCCCGGTGTGCGTCGCCCAGATCAAGGGCAAGGGCAAGGAAGGCTACAAGGAGGCCGTCGATGTCCTGCTCGCCCTCTGATCCCGCGCCCGCCCTTGCCGCCCCGCGCCTCGCGCGTCTGCGCGCGGCGTGCGCGGACGCGGGCGTCGACGCCTTCCTCGTGCGCGACAGCTCGAACGTCGCATGGCTCACCGCCCTCGATGGCGTCTTCGACGACGAGGCCGCCCATACGTTGCTCGTCACGTCGTGCGATGCCGTGCTCCACACCGATTCGCGCTACGCCGAAGCGGCCCGCGCCGTCGCGGCGCGCGAGGGCGCCGTGGCGGTGGACGATTCCCGCTCCACCCATGCCGCGTTCGCCGAGGCGACGCTGCGCGGGGACGGCGATCCTTCGGGCGAGGGGACGGCGCGGTACGGCTCACTCGGCATCGAGGATTCCATCGCGCTTGTCGAGTACCGCCGCCTCGAGGCGGCGTTCGCGGGCGACGGCGTCCGCTGCGAGCTGCGCGAGACGTCCGGCTTCGTGCGCCGCTTGCGCGCGGTGAAGGAGCCGTCCGAGATCGCGCGTTTGCGTGCGGCCCAAGCCGTCACCGACGCCGCCTTCGCGCACATCGTCGGCTTCATGCGCCCCGGCCTCACCGAGCGCGAGGTGCAGATCGAGTTGGAGGACTTCATGCGCCGCCACGGCGCGGAGGGCCTTGCGTTCCCCTCCATCGTGGCCGCCGGCGCGAACGCGGCCAGCCCCCATGCCGTGCCCGGCGATGCGAAGCTCGAGGCGGGCCAGTGCGTCGTGCTGGATTTCGGCGCGCGGGCGCACGGCTATTGCTCCGACATGACGCGCACGGTGTTCCTCGGCGCGCCCAGCGATCGGATGCGCGCGGCCTACGAGGCGGTCCGCGCCGCGAACGAGCGGGCAGAGGCCCTGCTGAGGCCCGGCATCACCGGCAAGGAGGCTCATGAGCTGGCCGAAGCCGTGCTGGCCGAGCACGGCTTCGGCGGCGCGATGGGCCACAGCCTGGGCCACGGCGTCGGCATCGACATCCATGAGGAGCCCAACCTCTCGCCGCGCAACGACGAGCCGCTTGCGGTCGGCAACGTGGTGACGGTCGAACCGGGCGTGTACCTTCCCGGCGAGTTCGGCATGCGCCTTGAGGACTTCGGCGTCGTCGTCGAGGGCGGCTTCGAGGTCTTCACCCGCTCCCCGCACGACATGGTGGTGCTGTAGGGTTTTCGCGGCGCGCGCAGGCGGCTATACTGGGTTCGGGGCGAAACGGCCCCGCAAGACGAGAGGCATCGGAAGAAGGGGCGATCATGGAGCTGAAGGGCAGCCAGACCGAGAAGAACCTGATGTATGCATTCGCGGGTGAATCGCAGGCGCACACGAAGTACCAGTACTACGCCAGCCAAGCCAAGAAGGACGGCTACGTGCAGATCCAGAACATCTTCCTGGAGACGGCGAAGAACGAGAAGGAGCACGCCAAGCTGTGGTTCAAGGCGCTGCACGACGGCGGCATCCCCGACACGCTGACGAACCTCGCCGACGCGGCCGCGGGCGAGAACGAGGAGTGGACCGAGATGTACGCCGAGTTCGCCAAGACGGCGCGCGAGGAGGGTTTCGACACCCTGGCCGAGCTGTTCGACGGCGTGGGCGCGGTGGAGAAGGAGCACGAGGAGCGCTACCGCAAGCTGATCGAGCGCATCAACGCCGGCGAGGTGTTCAAGCGCGGCGACGTGTGCGTGTGGAAGTGCAACAACTGCGGCCACATCCACATCGGCAAGGAGGCGCCCGAGGTGTGCCCGGTGTGCGCGCACGGCCGCGAGCACTTCGAGCTGCGCGCCGAGAACTACTAGGATTTTCGCGGCGCTATGGCGGCGCGGGGCGCAAGCGGGTATAATAAACGGGTTTGAAATCTTGCGCCGCGCCGCAGACGGCGTGGGCGAATGCGAAAGGAAAGCGAAGCAATGGCCATCTCTACCGCCGATTTCAAGAACGGCATGTGCATCGAGTACAACGGCAAGCTGTGCACCATCGTCGAATTCCAGCACGTCAAGCCCGGCAAGGGCGGCGCGTTCGTCCGCACGAAGCTCAAGGACATCAAGACGGGCCGCGTGGTGGACTACACCTTCAACTCCGGCACGAAGTTCGACACCGTGCGCCTTGAGACGAAGAAGATGCAGTACCTCTACAACGACGGCGCCGACTTCAACTTCATGGACAACGACACCTTCGAGCAGTTGGCCATCTCGGCCGAGATGGTGGGCGATGCGGCGAAGTGGCTCAAGGAGAACGATGAGGCCACGCTTCTGTACGCCGGCGAAGAGCTCATCAGCATCGAGCCGCAGATGTTCGTGGAGCTCGAGGTCGCGCACACCGAGCCGGGCTTCAAGGGCGATACGGCCACCAACACCACCAAGCCCGCGACCCTTGAGACGGGCGTCGAGCTGCAGGTTCCCACGTTTGTCGAAATCGGCGACGTCTTGCAGATCGACACGCGCGACGGTCGCTTCATCAAGCGCGTGTGACGCGCTATCGGAATCGCTGAGGAGCGAGCGGCGCCCCAAAGGGCGCCGCTCGTCATTTGGGGCGAAAGTTGCTTTACTGAAGCAAGCCGGATTCGGAGTCCGCGAGCAGGGCTCGCACCATGCTCCGTGAGAGAAGAAGGGGATGGCCGGCTGTTGGGGAGGGATGCCGGCCATCCCTTCATACGCCCGCGTTTGAACGGGGCGAGGGTCGGTTCGCGTCACATCGCTACGACCAAGGTCCTTCGGCGGCTGCGTTTTCGCCAGCCATGCGCGGTTTCATGTGACAGTATCCCCGTCCTTTTGTCACGCTTTTTCCACGCTCAGGGGCGTGCGTGACCGTCGGGCGGGAGGGGATAGTCCCTCGGGTGGAACGCGCACAGGTCGACGAGCTCTCCGGGGCTGATGTCGAGCGCCCGTGCGAGCTCGGCGATATGCGACAGCCGCGGGTCGGCCTTCGAGCGCTCGAAATCGCTGATCCGCGAGTACCTGGTGTTCAGCATGTAGCCCAACCGGTCTTGGGTGAGGTGCTGGCTCGTGCGCGCGGCGCGCAGGTTCTGGGCGAACTCATCCACAAGGCGCCGCCCGAGCGGATCTTTGATAGTCTTGTGCTTTTTCTTCGCCTGTCCCATACGGTAAGCGTAACCGCGTTGATACACTTCGTTGTAATCCGTTGATTACAAAAAGGGAATTTCATTGAGCGAAAAAGTCTGCGCTTTCGAGGTGTCTTGGCGTTGCGCCCGCTTCCGCGATTCTCGCCGGGGTGCCTGTCGGGGTATCTGTCTGCGGGAGGCTGTCGGTGGGGCCTCTGGGGCGCGACTTCGCGGGGCGCTCCCGAAGCCCCCTTTGCCGCGGCCCGCTGTCGCGAGCCCTCGCGCATGGAGCCTTCCGGCTCCGTTATTCTGTTCCTTACCGGTGATTTTTTCCGGAGGGCGTCCGCACGGCTTTCCCTTACTCTATAATTTGTGTTTCGATCTTTGACTAACTGCAAACCGAAGGGGGTGTGAGTTCATGCCAAGGCTTCAGATCATGGATACCACCATCCGTGACGGCCAGCAAAGCCTGTGGGCCACGCGCATGCCGATCGGCGATATGCTGCCGATCTTGCCGAAAATGGACCGCGTCGGATACTGGGCCATCGAGGCGTGGGGCGGCGCGACGTTCGACACGTGCATGCGCTTCCTCGATGAGAACCCGTGGGAGCGGCTTCGATCCATCAAGGCTCAGACGCCGAACACGCCGCTCGCCATGCTCTCCCGTGGGCAGAACCTGGTAGGCTACAAGCATTACTCGCGCGAGATCTGCCACCGCTTCATCAAGGCTGCCAAGCGCAACGGCATCCACGTGTTCCGCGTGTTCGACGCGCTCAACGACATCCGCAACGTCGTGGACAACGCGGAGGCCATCAACGAGTGCGGCGGGCATTTCGAGGGGGCCATCTCCTACACGATGTCGCCGGTGCACACGTTGGACAGCTACCTGGACTACGGCCAGAAGCTCAAGGACCTCGGTGCGGACTCCATCTGCATCAAGGACATGGCCGGCATGCTCACGCCCTACCGCACCGAGCGCATGGTGAA